>Ga0075443_10000291_pt1 | contig 21375 bp, 21 predicted proteins | sample CoawatmetaG00DNA_3_FD_71583 | JGI IMG/M metagenome (GOLD analysis project Ga0075443, IMG submission 71583) | Marine microbial communities from the West Antarctic Peninsula - Coastal water metaG006-DNA | ecosystem: Environmental > Aquatic > Marine > Coastal | place: Atlantic Ocean: West... | reverse complement strand
TTTTAATTCAGAGCTTTTAATTCAGAGCTCGGCCATAAGATAGCTGCAATCGGTCAGCTCCTGAGCAATCACATGGACCACATTGCCGTCGGTCTCCACTACACCTTTAACCATCAACAGACTGCCTTTCAATAAGGCTTCACGGCAGCGTTCCTGAACCGTTGTCCAGACGACGATATTACTATTCCCGGTTTCATCCTCAAGGGTTAAAAAGATCACTCCAGAAGCCGTGCCCGGTCGCTGCCGCCCGGTGACCAAACCGGCTATGCGCACAAAGCGTCGATTGCCCATGGTGGGTAGGTCAGTGGTTCGTTTACAGCGCTGCAGGGTTTTTGACCGCTCCCGCAGTATCGCCATGGGGTGACGGCCAAGGCTGACGCCGGTGCTGCTGTAATCGGCATTTAGCTCTTCCACTTCGGTGGGCGTGGATAGGCTGTCCGGCAGGGCATCACTGTCCTGTGCCGATTCCAGTAGCGGTCGATAATCTTCAATAGCCAGGGCATCCCAGTGGGCCTGACGACGATTGCTGGTTAGTGAGCGCAGCGCGCCGGCGCTGCTCAGTAGGGCTAGATCCGCTTGGGATAATCCCGCAGCTCGGCTCAGTTCTGGGAGGCTGTTAAATCGCTGCTGGCTATGCCTGCGTGCTGAGACAATTTTCCCCGCGGCTCGGTGTGAGAAGCCCTTAATCAAGCATAGGCCCAAGCGTATCGCCGGTTCAGCGGTGTTGCCGGTGTTGCCGGTTTCCAAACTGTGTTCCCAGTTGCTGTGGCAGACATCTATGGGGCGGATCTCTATCTGGTGCCGCTGGGCGTCCTGTAAGAGCTGTGAGGGGGAGTAAAAGCCCATCGGTTGGCTGTTTAGCAAGGCGCAGCAAAAGGCTGCAGGGTGGTGGCATTTGAGCCAGGCGGAGACATAGGCGAGGAGGGCAAAGCTGGCGGAGTGAGACTCGGGAAAACCGTAGACACCAAAACCCTGTATCTGCTTGTACAGACGCTCGGCAAAATCCAGAGAGTAGCCTCGCGCCATCATGCCGTCGGTGAGTTTTTGCTCGAACTGGGCAAGAGTGGGGTTGTTGCCTGAGCTTGACCCTGTCTTTCCCGAGCTTGCCATGGCTCTACGCAATTGATCCGCTTGACCGCCGCTAAATCCGGCAGCGACCATGGCCAGCCGAATTACCTGTTCCTGGAATACGGGTATTCCCAGGGTTCGCTCCAGCACGGATTTAATTTCCTGGCTGGGATAGTCCACCTCTTCCAAGCCCTGTCGACGACGCAAATAAGGATGCACCATACCGCCTTGAATGGGGCCGGGACGGACAATGGCAATCTCGATGACCAAGTCATAAAAGCAGCGCGGTTTTAAACGGGGCAACATGGCCATTTGCGCCCGTGACTCAATCTGAAACACACCGACACTGTCGGCCGCGCAGAGCATGTCGTAGGTGGCGCGATCATCTTTGGGAATGGACTGCATGGTTAAATCGATCTGTTGATGCTCGCTGATTAGATCAAAACAGCGGTGCACGGCGCTGAGCATGCCGAGGGCAAGAATATCGATTTTCAGCAGACCCAGTGCTTCGATATCGTATTTATCCCATTGAATCACTGTGCGTTCTGCCATGCTGGCGTTTTCCACTGGCACCAGAGTGCTGATGGGACTTTTGGTGATAATAAAACCGCCCACATGCTGGGAGAGATGGCGGGGGAAGCCGAGAATTTCATTGAGCAGTTTAAAAAAGTGTTCGGCCATCTGTCCTTGGCCCTCTTGATTGCTAGGCCCTTGGTTACCGGCTCCTTGATTACTGGCTCCTTGCTGTTGAAACAGTGCTTGCAGATCGGCCTGTCTATCCCACCAGGACATGGATTGGCTGAGCTGTTCAATAAATAGGGCGTCTAGTCCCAGGGCTTTGCCGACATCGCGCACGGCGCTGCGCGGTCTGTAGCTGATGACTGTGGCAGCCAGTGCTGCCCGTTCGCGACTGTACTTTTTGTAGATATATTGAATCACTTCTTCCCGGCGCTGATGTTCGAAGTCGACATCTATATCCGGTGGCTCGTTGCGTTCGCGGGAGATAAAGCGCTCGAAAAGTAGTGAGATCTGGTCCGGTGAGACTTCGGTGATAAACAGGCAGTAACAGACCACTGAATTGGCTGCTGAGCCACGCCCTTGGCAGAGAATATTGCGGCTGCGGGCAAAGGCCACTATGTCGTGAACGGTTAAAAAATAGCTTTCATAGTTAAGCTCTGCGACCACCTGTAATTCATATTCAATCTGTTTGCGGATGGTTTGGCTGATGCCCTTGGGCCAGCGTTTACCGACGCCTTCTTCCACCAGAAAGCGCAGTTGCTCGGTCGCGGTAAGATGGTCTGGCACCACTTCTGAGGGGTATTCGTAGCGCAGTTCTTCGAGTGAGAAGTGGCAGCGTTTGGCGATGTTGACTGTTTCCCGAAGCAGGGCTGAGGGATAGAGCTTTTGCAGCTGGTTGAGGCTGCGCAGGTGGCGTTCGCCGTTGGCAAAGCGTCGTTGTCCCAGTTGCATAACGGAGCAGTTGTGGTGGATGGCGGTTAAGGTGTCTTGGAGTGGTTGGCGCTGGCGGCTGTGCATATGCACGTTGCCGCAGGCGACCATGGGCAGTTGCCACATGGCGGCGAGGTTGCGGTAGTAATAGTAGTCGTTGGCGTCATGACCGCTGAGGAGGTGAGTGACACCGATCCAGAGTCGGTCTTTGAACCAGTGGCTGAGTTGTTCGCCGCGCTGGTGGTCTTCGGCGAGTTGTTGTGAGGGTATCCAGATGAGCAGTGCGTTGCGCAGGTTGCCTTTGAGGTCGTTCCAGTCGAGTTGGTAGTTGCCTTTGTCGCTGCGGCGGCGGGCTAGGGTGATCAGGGCGGAGAGTTCTGAGTAGGCTTGGCGGTTGGGAGCTAGGGCGATGAGTTTGTGGCCGTCGAGGCGGAATTCGCTGCCGATAATGAGTTTTAGGTCTTGGTCTATGGCGGCGACATGGGCTTTGACGACCCCGGCGAGGGAGCATTCGTCGGTGATGGCGAGGGCGTTGTAGTTGAGGTCGCTGGCGCGTTTGACCAGTTCATGTGGATGGGAGGCACCGCGGAGGAAGGTGAAATTGCTGATGCAGTGGAGTTCGGCGTAGGACATGGTTGAGCGCTAATACTGTATGGATAAACAGTATAGTGGGTTTGTTGTGGTTGTAAATGGGTTTGTAGAATGGAGCGGATGCCAGTCTGGATAGTTCGAGCGAGGTTTTACTATTCTTGAGAGTGGTTTAGTTCTCTTCTGGCTTAGGCTTTACCAGTCGACCAAACACGATGCCGATTTCAAATAGTAGCCACATGGGTATGGCGAGCAGGGTTTGGGAAAGTATGTCCGGCGGCGTTAACAACATGCCAAAGACAAAGCAGAGGATAAAAACATAGGGCCGTTTTTTCGCCAGCTTATCTGGATCCACGGCGCCCATCCAAGAGAGGATAACCACGGCGATGGGGATTTCAAAGCTGATACCAAAGGCGAAAAACAGTTTTAATACGAAGTCTAAATAGCTGCGGATATCGGTCATGATGGCGACGCCCTCGGGCCCGACGCTGGTGAAAAACATAAACACCAGAGGGAATACCACGTAGTAGGCGAAGGCCATGCCGGCGTAAAACAGTATGACGCTGGAGCAGAAGAGGGGGATCACGATTTTCTTTTCGCGCTTGTAGAGTCCCGGTGCAACAAAGGCCCAAACTTGGTAGAGCACATAGGGCATGGCGGCAAATAGCGACAGCACTAAGGTTAATTTAAAGGGGGTTAAAAAGGGTGAGGTGACGTCGGTGGCGATCATGGTTGATGATTCGGGCAGGTACTGACGCAGGGGCTCGGAGACGTAGAGGTAGAGTTCGTTGCTGAACGAGAACAGACCGATAAAAATCAGTGCTACAGAGGCCATGGCACGCAGCATGCGGTCTCTGAATTCAATCAGGTGGGCCATAAACGGTTGGCTTTCTAGAGGTTCTTTACTCATCAGCTGCGGTCTTAGTTGAGTCGGGTTTAGTTTCTGATGGCTTTTTATCCAGAGCGGTCATAGCGTCTAGAGGGCTCTTGATGGTTTCTTCGATGGAGGCTGCTTCGATAGCAGTGGCGTCTAGAGTTTGTTGCAGGTCTTGCTTAGTCTGGCTGAGATCGCGCATAATTTTTTCATTGTGTAACTGTTGGCGAATATCGTCCATACCGACTTCCTGTTCGAAATCCTTTCGCGCTGAGGCGAGCATCTGTTTGAGGCGGCCGATCCATAGGCTGATGCTGCGAACTGTTTGTGGCAGGCGCTCAGGTCCCATCACTATCAGGGCGACAGTGGCGATTACCAGCAGTTCGGAGAAGCCTATATCAAACATTATTTTATTGGTACCTTCTTTTTAGTGTCATTCTAAATACCACCATTGTCATCCCGAGCAAAGCTACTGTTATCTCGAGCAAAGCTACTGTCATCCCGAGCGTAGTCGAGGGATCTCCGTGGTGTACTGCCTTCTATATTTTACGCTGCAATTCTGCATGAGATCCTTCGGTTCGCTGCGCTCTCTCAGGATGACAGGGTGGAGTGTTAGCCGAGCCCCAGTTTGTCATCCCGAGCAAAGCTACTGTCATCCCGAGCGTAGTCGAGGGATCTCCGTGGTGTACTGCCTTCTATATTTCACGCTGCAATTCTGCATGAGATCCTTCGGTTCGCTTTGCTCTCTCAGGATGACAGGCTGGTGTGCAACCTCTCAACGAAGCCATGCAGATCCTTTGCGATCAATCAGGGCCCGCTTATGAGGTTGTTATTTTCAGATTGAGAGAGCGCCTTGTTTGAGCGACAGCGAGTTGCGCGACCGCTGAAAATGGCAAACACATGGGACCGATCGCAAAGGGTGTGCATGGATTTGCCTGCGCCCAACCAAGAGATCCCTCGACGCTACGCTCTGTCGGGATGACAGCAACTAATCGGCCGCCCAAGACCATCAACTCTGCGGCTTATCAGTCTCAGTCTCAGTCTCAGCGCTCTCTTTCTTAACACTAGTTTCATCACCAACAGACTTATCTTCACCGGCTTCATCAGTGCTTATAGAATCTTTAAATCCTTTTACCGCGCCACCCAGATCAGAACCAATGCCACGCAATTTCTTAGTGCCAAAAATCAGTGCCACAATAACCAAAATAATTAGTAGTTCTTGCCATCCAAAACCCATCTCAATACTCCTTCGCTATGAATTAGTGATATTAATTTTTTACTTAGTCTCGCGCCGCTTTTTCATCAAGCCCCGAGAGATCAAAGCGTCGTTCAAGCTCTGTCAGCACCGCCTGAGCATCTTCCCCAAGGTGCGAGAGCATAACCAAACTGTGGAACCAAAGGTCCGCAGTCTCATAGATAAGCTTAGTATTGTCGCCGCTATCCTGCGCGTCCCGCGCTGCAAGAATAGTCTCAATACTCTCTTCGCCGACTTTCTCAAGAATCTTGTTCAGACCACTGCTGTGCAGGCTGGCCACATAAGAGTCCTCCGCTGAAGCGGCTTTACGTGCTTCTAATACAGCGCAGAGCTGTGCCAACACGTCTCCACTTGATCGCTTATCTGTCATTTATAAATATCCTTAGGATCTTTGATTACAGCGTCTACGGTTTTCCACTCGCCATTCTCGAGCACTCGATAAAAGCAGGATTCGCGGCCGGTGTGACAGGCAATGCCACCGAGCTGTTCTATCTGCATCACAATCACATCGCTGTCACAGTCGAGGCGTAGTTCTTTAATCTGTTGCACATGACCGGACTCTTCGCCTTTGCGCCAGAGTTTTTTCCGCGACCGGGACCAGTACACAGCGCGCTGTTCATCGACGCTGAGCTGCAGTGCTTCGGCATTCATCCAGGCGACCATTAGCACGCGGCCAGTTGCCGCATCTTGGGCAATGGCGGGAACCAGTCCATCGCTGTTCCAGGTTATATCGTCTAGATAACTCATATTTTCAAATGCCTTAGCAAATAATTTATCCGCGAATTATGGCAGCTGTTGTGGGTCAAAAACAGTAAAAAGCATTAGCGCAGCAGCAGAATCAATAGACCAACACCAACCAATGTCAGGCTAGTCACAGGCACCTGTGCCAGTGATTCAGTCCAGCTGGCAACGGCCAAGCCAAAACCTACGCCTACAGCTGCAGCGCTGAGCCAGGGAATCAATCGGCGCAGTGGTTGTGTTTTAGCCACTGGTGCTGGGGTGGATACCACAGCGCTAGCCGCTGGATTCTCCGCTGTCTGCTGGGCGGTTTTAAGCGCCGAGTAAATCAGCGGTGGAATCTCCGGCAGCTGTTCCAACCAGTCTGGCACTAGCTGTTTAAATTGTTTAAACAGGCTCTTCGGGGAGTAGCGCTCTTTTAACCAGCGATCTAAAAAGGGTTTGGCGGTGGTCCAGAGATCCAGCTGGGGGTAGAGCTGGCGGCCCAGTCCTTCAATATTTAATAGAGTCTTTTGCAACAGCACCAACGAGGGCTGCACTTCCATCTCAAAGCGTCGCGCCGTGGTAAATAGGCTGATGAGCATATGGCCGAGAGAGATTTCATTGAGCGGGCGCTGGAAAATAGGTTCACAGACCGCACGAATGGCGCCAGTAAATTCATTCACTGGCGTGGTTTTTGGCACCCAGCCAGAGCGAATATGCAGTTCGGCAACCTTGCGATAGTCGCGCTGGAAAATGGCGATGAGGTTGCGCGCCATATAGTACTGATCTTCTTTGCTCAGTGAGCCCATAATCGCGCAGTCGATGCCGATATAAGAAGGCTTTTTCGGATTGCTGGTGTCGACAAAGATATTGCCCGGGTGCATATCCGCATGAAAGAAATTGTGCTCAAAGACCTGAGTGAAAAAGATCTCGACGCCGCGCTCGGCGAGCAGTTTAAAGTCAATCCCAGCCGCCTTTAGCTCGGCGATATTGGTTACTGGCGTGCCATAAATACGCTCCATCACCAGCACCTTCTCATTCGAGTAGTCCCAGTTGATCTTGGGGACATAGAGCAGCGGTGAGCCTTCGAAATTATGTCTCAGCAGCGAGGCATTGGCGCCTTCGGCCTGCAAGTTAAGCTCGTCATAGATAACCTGCTCATAATCGGCGATTACTTCCACCGGACGCAGGCGACGGCCATCTTGGCTATATTTGGCCAGCAGTCCCGCTAGGGTATACATCAGCGCTATATCTTGGCTGATGGTTTTTTCAATATTCGGGCGCACCGCTTTAACCACTACATCGCTGCCGTCTTTTAACACTGCGGCGTGAACCTGAGCCACAGAGGCTGAGGCTAGGGGCTCTTTTTCAAAGCTCAGGAATATCTCATCAACGCTATCACCTAGAGCGTCTTCAACAATCTGACGAAACTTATCCGAGTCAAAGGGCGCGACATTGTCTTGCAGTTGAGCCAGTTCTGAGCAGATATCCTCTGGAACTAGGTCAGGTCTAGTGGACAGCAGCTGACCAAATTTAACAAATATTGGGCCCAGGCTTTCCAGTGCTTTGCGCAGGCGTTCACCGCGACTGGCTTTCGGTTTGCCCCAGAGAACGGCGGGGGATAGCAGCAGACGCAATGGCAACGGCGTCTTACTTTTGTCGAGCAGGGTATCGAGGCGGTATCTGAAAACAACTCGAGCAATCGCAGCCAAGCGACGCAGGCGGATCAAGAGTTGGACTCATTTGGTTGTGCTGGGTTGTTTTGATCGGCCAACATTTGGCTGAGAATCTGACGGCTTTTATTGATTCGTGCCGCGGCGCGTTCGACGCCGCTGGAGAGTTCCCGCACCTGTTGCGAGAAGTCATTGAACTCGGGTGAAGTGGGGGTGACTCGCAGTTCTTCTTTAGCCACTTCGGCAGCGGCAGACTTTGCTCGCTGGCCTACATCTTTGGCCATGGCAGCTGATTTACGCAGCTTTGCAGCCATCAAATGCGCGGGAATATCGCCAATAACAGTCGCCAGAATAGCTTCCCAATCTACATTAAGTTCAGTCATTATATTGTTGATTTTTAACAAAAAATCTAGATCACCTGAAACGTTAACGCCGGTTCCGGAGAAGGATGCCTGGGATGCTGAGTTGACGGCCAGACCAGCAATGGAAATCAGGGATCCAGTGACTGTGGTGTCGGCCTTATCCTGCCAGTTGCTGTGTAACATAATACCCTGGCTATTGGTTTCCATGGCCAGCTTGAGCGGTGGCATGGTGCTCTCAATAAGCAGTACCTTACCTTCCAACTCGCCCATTTTACGTAGGGTCGCAGGGTCATATTTCAGTGCGCCATTGACCAGCTTTTCCGCTGCTTCAAATGCGCCGGACTGCAGTGCGGAGAAAAACACTAGGCCTTAACCCCGCGATGCAAAGCGACTATGCCGCCGGTCATATTGTGGTAATCGCAGTTGCTGAAGCCCGCTTTTTCTACCATAGCCATCAGGGTTTCTTGATCTGGGTGCATACGAATCGACTCAGCCAGATATTGGTAGCTGTCGGCGTCACTGGCAAAAAGCTTGCCGAGTTTGGGCAGAATATTAAACGAGTAGCCGTCATAGATTTTCGATAGCAGCGTACTCGGTGGCTTGGAGAACTCCAAGACTAGCAGCTTGCCGCCGGGCTTGAGTACACGATGCATAGAGCGCAGGGCCATCTCTTTATCGGTGACATTGCGCAGGCCAAAGGCGATGGTAATCACATCGAAGGTATTGTCCGGGAAGGGCAGATACTGGGCATTGGCTTGAGCGAATTGAATATTGTTGGCGATACCGCGATCGAGCAGGCGGTCACGGCCGACCTTGAGCATCGAGTCATTGATGTCGGCCAGTACAACCAGCCCATCAGTGCCGACTATGCGTGAAAATTTAGCGGCTAGATCACCGGTGCCGCCGGCTATATCCAATACTTTGTGGCCGCGACGCACACCGGACATCTCGATGGTGACGCGCTTCCACAGACGGTGGATACCCGCGGACATTAAGTCATTCATCAGGTCATAGCTGGAGGCGACGGAGTGAAAGACTTCGGCAACTTTGCCGGCCTTTTCTTCGCTATTAACGGTTTGGAAACCAAAGTGGGTGGTTTTGTCAGACATAGAGCCGGCTATCGTTAAATAAGGGGGGCCTATTGTAGCGACAGTTTGGCCATTTAGGTATGTCTATCAGCAAATGCGCAGGGCTGAATTGACACCGGCGCGGCTATGCCAATTTTACTACCTGAGTATCCGGATCACGACTCTGGCCTGCTTGGTTCAGGGTTCCCAAATAGACTTCCCAATGGCTGTCATAGTTGGCACCGAGATCGTAGAGATAATCCCAGGTATAGATCCCCGAGTCGTGGCCGTCGCTAAAGAAGATCTGTATAGCGTAGTTGCCGGATTTGGTTATGGAGTTGATAGTCACCAGACGTTTGCCAAATTGCAGCACTTCCTGGCCCTTGCCGTGGCCGCGCACTTCAGCGCTGGGGGAGTGCACCCGCAGGTACTCTGCTGACAATGGGTGACGAACGTCCCCGGCATAGTCGATACTCAGGCAATCTTTGGCTTGATTGACGGCAAGACGCCGGGGCACTGTGCTGCTGAGGTCGTTGTTCATATTAGAGAATAAACCTTGTCAGATCTTCGTTGGCTGCTAGCTCACCGAGCTGCTTGTCGACAAAGGCTTTGTCGATGGAGAATTTTTCCCCTCTGGCCCCTAGATCCGAGGCGTCGTAGGAAATTTCTTCGAGTAGTCGCTCCATAATAGTATGCAGACGTCGCGCACCAATATTCTCTGTGCCTTCATTGACGTCAAAGGCGATCTCGGCAATGCGCCGTACGCCATCTTCAGTAAAGCTGATCTCGACACCCTCGGTGGCCATCAGTTCGCAGTACTGCTTGGTGAGCGAGGCTTTGGGTTCAGTGAGGATACGTTCGAAGTCATTGATCTTTAATGAGTTTAGCTCCACGCGAATCGGCAGTCGGCCCTGGAGTTCGGGAATCAGATCCGATGGCTTGGCCAGATGAAAGGCGCCGGAGGCAATAAACAAAATATGGTCGGTTTTGATCATGCCGTATTTGGTGGAGACGGTGCAGCCTTCAATCAATGGCAGCAGGTCGCGCTGCACACCTTCCCGAGAGACATCGGCACCACTGGCTTCGCCACGGCGACAGACTTTGTCGATTTCGTCGAGGAAGACTATGCCATTCTGTTCTGCGGCGCTAACGGCAGCGGCTTTGATCTCTTCTTCATTGATTAGCTTGGCGGCTTCCTCTTCTTTGAGGTTTTTCAGCGCTTCGGCGACGGTGAGTTTGCGCGTAACCGTCTTGCCTTTGCCCATGCTGCTAAACATATTTTGCAGCTGCGAGGTCATCTCTTCCATGCCCGGAGGGGCCATGATTTCGACGCCGCCGGCGGTTTGGTTGAGCTCAATTTCAATCTCTTTGTCGTTGAGTGCGCCTTCGCGGAGCTTTTTGCGGAATATCTGACGCGTCGAGCTGCTCTGCTCAGTTTGGCCATCGGTGCTGCGGGCTGGGGGCAGCAGGACGTCGAGAATACGCTCTTCGGCGGAGTCCATAGCGCGCTGGTCAACCTTCTTGATCTCTTGCTCGCGCACTTGCTTGACGGCGGTTTCGACTAGGTCGCGAATAATAGATTCAACGTCCTTACCCACATAGCCGACTTCGGTGAATTTGGTCGCTTCTACTTTGACAAAGGGGGCGTTAGCGAGACGCGCTAGACGTCGGGCGATTTCGGTTTTACCGACGCCGGTGGGGCCGATCATCAGAATATTTTTAGGTGTGACTTCATTGCGCATCTCGTCGTCGAGTTGCGCACGACGCCAGCGGTTGCGCAGGGCGATGGCCACTGAACGCTTGGCGTCGTCTTGGCCAATAATATGGCGGTTGAGTTCGTGAACGATTTCGCGGGGTGTCATTTGAGACATAAATAGTCCTTTCTATTACGAGACGCTGTGGGCACCTCATTACTCTATCAATCCGGCAGCTAGCGGCACCTTTTATTACAGGCAGCTAACGGCTTTAGTGAGTGCTATCGAGCTCTTCAAGAGTGCGATTGTGATTGGTGTAAATACAGATATCACCGGCGATTTTCAGACCTTGCTCAACAATGTCTCGGGCACCCATATCGGTGTTTTCGAGCAGTGCGCGGGCTGCAGACTGGGCGAAGGGGCCGCCGGAGCCGATGGCGATCAAATCATCTTCAGGCTGAATCACATCACCATTACCGGTAATAATCAGCGAGGCTTCACTGTCGGCCACCGCAAGCAGGGCTTCGAGCTTGCGCAGAATACGGTCGCTGCGCCAGTCTTTGGCCAGTTCTACTGCGGCGCGGGTGAGGTTGCCCTGATGCTGTTCGAGCTTGGCTTCAAAGCGTTCAAACAGGGTGAAGGCGTCAGCTGTACCACCGGCAAAACCGGCGATCACTTTGTCGTTGTACAGGCGTCGCACTTTGCGCGCATTGCCCTTCATGATGGTATTGCCAAGACTGACCTGGCCGTCGCCGCCAATTACTACTTTGCCATTGCGACGCACTGAGAGAATCGTTGTTCCGCGGTACTGTTCCACGAGCTTACTCCTTTTGTTGATACCCAATGAAATGGGGTCAGCAAAGAGAATATCAATGGCTCGAGAGGAAAAAGCTGATAAAAGTCTCTATTGCTAGGCTGTTTGTGTCCTGAGTTATTTAGCTTTGCCAGTGATTTAAATCAGTGCCTCGAGGCAGCCGGTTTTTTGTAGCAGTTCATTGGTTGCCTGATGGCTATTGAGAGCGGCATATTTTTCACGCAGCACCTGATAAGACTTGGCGTGATACTTCTGTGATTTTTGTGTCCAGGTCTGACCCTTTAGCTGCACTGAAAATTCCTCTTTACCCTGTGCGATGGCCTCGGCATTGGCCTGAGTCCAGAGCAAAAATAGATCGCCAATCTGAGTTTTAATAAAGGGCTTGAGTGTTGGCTTCAATGTTTCCCAAGTTTCAAAGTCACCTTCAATACGTGGGAATAACATGCGCTGTATCCAAGCCAGTAAGTTGGGCATTTTGGCTTCGATCAATGCGCAGTTGGTGGGGTCTGTCCAGACATTATAGAGCTGCCCCCAAAGACTAAAATCGCCGAAGGAAGGGCGTCCACCGAGCAGATAGGCACGGGATTCAAGATGTACTTCAAGCTGCTCCAGAGCCAGATGCAGAGAGGCTTCGATCTGTGGTGCGGTCTCTGGGTTAGAGCCGACAAAGCCAACCCGGCCAATCATACGCTGACGCACCTGCTCTGTTAGCTCAGCCAGCTGCTCGCTGCTGGCATCCGGTTGGGTCAGCTGAGCAATGCGCCCAGCCGAGGCGATCTGATCAATCTCTCTAGCCCAGCGGTAATGAAACATCCACTTGTTGGCCCACTCATCACCAAACTCTTCCAGCAGAGTGGAGACAAAGTTGACGGTGGTATCCTCCGGATAGATGCTGTCTTTTGGGTGCAGCGCTTCGAGTTGTTCAATTACCAGGGTTGAATCCTGAGAGCCTTCAAGCTGCGGTGTAACCAAAAGAGGAATAATCGGCAGTTTGGCGAATTTAGCAAATTCATCCATGGTCGCGGCGCTGCGGATAATCCACTCATGGGGAATCTGCTTAAAGCGGAAGTAGGAGCGCACCTTAACCGAATAGGGTGAAAGTTCGGCACCATAAATACGGTATTTATGATTTGAGATATCAGCTAAAAAATCAGCCATGGGGTGCTCCTCTTTTAGTTCCGCTCTTAGACCAGCTAACTCAGCTTAGTTAAGGCTAGCTTTAATAATGTCGGCGTGAGTCTGACGCAGCATCATTTTATTGACGCCGTAGACCGCTGGCAGAGCCGCTAACTGAGTAGCATGTTCAATAGCTCGGGGCAGAACCTCTTCGGCACTAACGAGTTCATCAAAGAAGCCCGCTTCGAGGGCTGTTTCTGGGCTGAACATATGGGATTGAATCACACACATAGTTTGAAAGCGTGGTGACAGTCGCGACTTAACCAGCTCGATACCAAAGGCTGGCAGGATCATATCAATGGCCGTTTCATTGAGGGCAATCTTAAACTCGCCGTGGACGCCAACACGGGTGTCCGAGGCCAACAGCATCATGCCGCCGGCAGCTATGGCATGGCCGGTACAGGCTGCAACTACTGGCTGGGGATGGCTAAAGATCCTTAAGAGCAAGGCTGCGCCTTTATTGACTAGGGCGGGTAAGAGTAGATCTCCCTCTGCTTGAGCAGCGGTTTCTGCAGTAACTTCTTTGAGGTTAAAGCCGGCTGAGAAAAGGCCTGGGCGACCGTGAATAACGACTGCGGAGGCCTCTTTTTCGGCGCGATCCAGCAGTTCGTTAAGTCGGTCGACAGTGGCATGACTCAAGGAGTTCACTTTGCTATCGTCCCAGTTAAGAATTGCTACGTCGCCTTCCTGAATATATTCAATCATTGCTCGCCTCTCTATAATTTTTGTTTTATTAGAATTATGGTTTGATTAGCATCCTAGGGGAGCGGCTAATCCTTTGACAGGATTAAATCTGACCGCTTAGCCACAGGGACCTTAATGGGTCTGCTGTGATGGCGGCGGCAATAAGAGTGGCAGCGGTAGGTAGCCATTGCGACGCACTGATCGCTCCACCTGGCCAGGTAAAAAATTTAATAGGGGCAGGCAGCGCAGCCCGGCTATTTTAAGGCCGCGAGATGTCCAGTTATTGCAGGTATTGATGCACATATAGATGCCTCGGGACTGGAAAAATATTTCACCGCTGTCTCTGGCGCGCACCCTGATCAGCTGCTGGGATTTATCCACTTTAAAGTATCGCGAAATAAAGGCCACCACCGCGTCTATTACCCCAAGGTTAGTATCGATACTGTAGGTGCGACTGGTGGCGCTGCGGTATTGATTAATGTCGGGAATACCGAGCACAGCAATGGTGGCTCTGGTTGGCAGTAACAGTGCGCGCAGGCCAAGAAACAGAGTTTGCTGCGCTGAGCCGTAATAGCGATAGTCGCCCCAGCCAATTCGTGCCCACTCTGCATTTTGCAGCTGCTCAGCCAGTTCCGGCAAGACCCGAAGCAATGCTGCGCTGGGCACTACCAGGTGAGTATGGATGCCATCGCGGAAAAAATAGAGTTGTGAATCTGACATAGTTTTATTGATCGGCAGGTTTATTGATCGGCAGGTTTATTGTTCGGTAGTTTTGTTTATTAAAGATAGACCCCTGGGTCAGGTTACCGCTTTTCTGCGAATACTGGAAATAGTTGTTTTACACTCCCAGGCTGTGGTGGCAGTTACCACTATAGGGTATTGTTGGAAATTGCCTGGTAACCGTATTTTGCCATCCTATAAGAAGTTACTGGCCCAGAGAATATCAAGGAGACATGAAATTGCAATTACAAGACAACAGCTTGCTGAAAACTCAGGCCTATATTAATGGTCAGTGGTTAGATGCAGATAGCGGTGAAACCCTAGCGGTTACCAATCCTGCCAATGGTGAGATAATCGCCGAAGTCGCCAAGTGCGGCACAGCTGAAACCCGCCGCATGATCGAAGCTGCAGCTGTTGCGCAAAAGCAGTGGGCTAAATCCACTATTAAAGAGCGCGCTGCGGTGCTCCGTCGCTGGTTTGATCTGGTAATGGAGAATCAAGAGGATCTGGCGCAAATACTCACCGCTGAGCAGGGCAAACCCCTCGCCGAAGCCCGTGGTGAAGTGGCCTATGGTGCTAACTATATAGAGTGGTTCTCTGAAGAGTCGAAGCGTGTCTATGGCGATACTATTCCTCAGCCTTCAAATGACAAACGCATTGTGGTGATCAAGCAGCCTGTAGGTGTAGTGGCCTGCATTACGCCGTGGAACTTCCCCAATGCCATGCTCACCCGCAAGATCGCTCCGGCCATTGCAGCAGGCTGTGCCGTGGTCTGCAAGCCGGCCAATGCCACACCGCTGTCGGCCCTGGCGCTGATGGAACTCGCAGTTCGCGCCGGTTTTCCTCCAGGCCTAATGAATATAGTTACAGGTCGTACGGCCCAAATCGGTGCTGAGTTAACAGGCAATCCCCTAGTGCGCAAAGTAACCTTCACCGGTTCCACACCAGTGGGCAAGCAGCTGATGGCGGAATGCGCTCAGACGGTTAAGCGCACCTCTATGGAGCTGGGTGGCAATGCCCCCTTTATTGTTTTTGATGATGCGGATATTGATGCGGCGGTGCAGGGCACCCTGGTATCAAAGTATCGCAATGCAGGACAGACCTGTGTCTGCTCCAACCGCATTATTGTTCAAGCTGGAATCTATGATGAATTTGTCAGCAAGCTGACGATTGCCACCCAGAACCTAGTAATGGGTAATGGCAACGAGGAGGGCGTCACTGTTGGGCCTTTAATTGATGAGAAGGCGGCCAATAATGTCTGCGACTTTATTGATGATGCCGTGGCTAAGGGAGCCAAGGTTGCTCTCGGCGGTGGTCGCAGCGAGCTGGGTGGCTCTTTTGTTTTGCCGACGATCCTTACAGATGTCAGCCGCGATATGAGAGTTTTCTCCGAAGAGATTTTTGGTCCTGTGGCCCCCGTATTTAAATTTGAAAGCGAAGCCGAAGTGGTGGAGATGGCCAATGACACAGAGTTTGGTTTGGCAGCCTATTTCTATTCACGTGACATAGGCCGTGTCTGGCGCGTTGCCGAGCAACTGGAATTCGGCATGGTCGGCGTCAATGAGGGAGTTCTCTCCAATGAAATGGCACCTTTCGGTGGTGTTAAAGAATCCGGCAGCGGCCGTGAGGGATCTAAGTACGGCATGGACGATTATATGGTTATGAAATATATCTGCATGGGTGGCATAGACCAGTAACAGGGCCAACGACCATAAGCCAGGCAGCAAAACAGCTGCTGGTTTATTTCTCCTGCTGGATTTACTCAGGCCTACAAAATCTGACCCTGTAGCGGAGTCTCCGCGTACGCATTTTATCGCTACGCGGTTATACTCAGGTCCAACTTAAATATTACTTGTTAACAAACCTTTTAACCGAGCTTTCAATCTAGCTTTCAATCTAGCTCTGAATCTACCTCTTAATCTTGCCAAGGAATAATAATAAAAATGATAAAGTCCTTCGAAAATAAAACTGTAGTTATTACCGGCGCATCCGCCGGTGTTGGCGCGGCCTGCGCTCGTCTATTTGCCGGCCATAAAGCCAAGCTTGTTCTGGTGGCTCGCGGTGAAGCGGCCCTCAATACTATTGCCGATGAGCTGCGCTCTCAGTGCGAAGTGCTCACTGTAGTCATGAATGTGGCGAGCAATGAAGACTGTTTAACGCTGCTGGAAAAGGCCGAAGCTGCCTTTGGTGCTGTGCATGTGATTATCAATAACGCGGGTATGCATGCGCGAGGCGATCTTAAAACGATTTCGCCTATGGATGTCGCCGCCATGGTGGATATCAATATGCGCGCTCCCTTGTTGCTCTCCTGTGCCGCGATTCCCTATCTTCTGCGCGCCGGTGAAGGTGCCATTGTTAATGTTGGCTCACTGGCTGGCCGTGCGCCGCTGCAGGGCGCCGCAACTTACAGCGCCACTAAAGCAGGGTTGCGTGCCTTTAGTTATGCCCTGGCAGATGAGCTGCGAGACAGCGGCATCAGCGTTGGCTCAGTTTCACCTGGCCCAATCGATACCGGATTTATTATGGATGAGATTGATGCGGTAGAAGATATAGTTTTCTCCCAGCCCATGAGTACTGCGGAGCAGGTTGCAGAGGGTATTTTAGCTGTGGCTACTGGACAGGAGATCGAAGTGGTATTGCCTGCAGCCAGCGCGAAGCTCACTCACATAAGCTACCTGTTCCCCAAGTTACGCCGCCGTTTGCGTCCCAAGCTCTACGAGCAGGGCCGTAAAAACAAAGAAAAGTACCGCAATCGTCAAGCTATCAAGTAGAGCTATCAAATAGAGACAACATAGAGGTAATACAGAGGTGATAAAGAGGCTTTATGAAACTTAACTATTCTCTTCAGTCCACTGATCAGCTGCTACTCGAAGGGCAAAACAGCAGTCCAGCGGTTATCCTGATTCACGGCATGTTCGGTTCCCTGAGTAATCTGGGGGTGCTGGCGCGCTCCTTGGTTGCGGACTATCAGGTTATCAGTGTGGATCTGCGCAACCACGGTGACTCGCCCCATGAGTCACTGATGGATCTGCCCTCCATGGCTGCGGATATTGTTGAGTTGATGGATGATCTTGAACTTCCCAGTGCAACCCTGATTGGCCACTCTCTGGGCGGCAAGGTTTCTATGCAGGTTGCGCTGAATAGTCCTGAGCGAGTCAGTGGTCTGGTGGTGATCGATATAGCGCCGGTGACCTATGGCGCACGTCAGGATGCTGCTCTTGATGCGCTTAATTTGCTGGCGGAAAATACTGTCGCAAGTCGCCGTGATGCCGATGCGCTGATCAGCGAGCATATTGCCGAGGCCTCAGTGCGTGCCTTTTTGTTGAAAAATCTTGCCCGCCAGCCTGAGGGCAACTTCAGGTTGAAACTGAATCTGGCGTCGATTAATCAAAACTACGCCAGCACCTTGGTATCAGCGCCCATAGGGCATCCCTACGCTGGGCCAACATTGTTTTTGAAAGGCGAACACTCAGCCTATATTCAGGAAAAACACAGGCCTATTATTCAGCAGCTGTTCCCCCATTCCCAGTTAGAGGTGGTTGCAGATACGGCTCATTGGTTGCACGCAGAGAAGCCGGAAACAGTAAACGCTCTGATAAGGGCCTTTATTGAGACGAAAACACTGACAAAATCATAACCAATTGCCACCAGACATAGTAGAATTACGCCTGCATTTTTTACGTCCGCACTTTGACTCACATTTGAATTCACAGGAAACCACCGATGTTTGAAACTTTAAAGCCAGTAGCTGCTGATCCTATTCTTGGATTGATGGCGGCTTTTCGAGAAGATCCGCGAGAGACTAAAATCGATTTAGGCGTTGGCGTCTATATGAATGACCGCGGTCAAACCCCGGTTATGGATGCGGTAAAACGCGCCGAAGCCAAATTGGCTGAACTTGAGAAAACCAAATCCTACCAAGGCATTGCCGGCGACGCTGAATACAACAGCAGAATGCTGCAGCTGATGTTTGGTTCAGATCACGTTGTTCTGTCCTCAGGACGAGTTAAAAGCTTGCAGGCCCCCGGTGGTTCTGGCGCTTTAAGAGTAGGTGCCGAAGTGATTCGCCGCGCTCGCCCCGAGGCAAAATTATGGGTCGGCACACCCACCTGGCCGAACCATATTCCACTGCTTGGCAGTGCTGGGTTCGAGATTGCAGAATACCCCTATTACGACACAGCGACTCGCGAGGTCAATATTGACCTGATGCTTGAGACATTGCGACAGGTTCCCGCTGGTGATGTGGTGCTGCTCCACGGCTGCTGTCACAACCCCACCGGTGCTGATTTGACCAACGAGCAGTGGGATCAGATTACCGATATAGCCCTAGAGCGCGGCTTCGTTCCCTTTATAGATACCGCCTATCAGGGCCTTGGTGATGGTCTTGACGAAGATGCTTATGGCATGCGTTTGATGGCTGAGAAGTTGCCGGAGTTGGTGGTGGCCTCAAGCTGCTCAAAGAACTTTGGTCTCTATCGTGAGCGCACGGGGTCCATTACTTTTATTACTCAAACCCCAGAGCAGGCGGCTATAGTCGGCGGTCAGGCTATGGCAGTTGCCCGTCAGATGTACTCCATGCCACCGGCTCACGGTGCTCTTTTAGTTTCGCTGATTTTGGGTGATGAAGAACTGTGTAAGGATTGGAAAGCTGAGTTGGAAGAGGTTCGTCTGCGAATCAAATCTATGCGTACATTGCTGGCTGACAGTATTCAGGACAATGCAGCGGGAATGGACTTCAGTCATATCAAACGTCAGAACGGCATGTTCTCATTCTTGGGCATTGCGCCAGAGCATTTGGTCCGCCTGAGAGAAGAGTTCGGTATTTATATTGTTTCTTCAACTCGCATTAACTTGGCGGGCATTAACTCAAGCAATATTGCTTATCTTGCCGAGTCGATTCGCACAGTACTCAAGTAAATTTGTGTTTTGTCTGTAGCTGCTGCAGAACCGAGTTTAGGCTCTGCTGCAGTGACTGCTGATTCAACGCCTCAGGTCTACCAATTCAGGCGCCCCTGGAGAACCCTGCGCTATCAGCTTGTAAAACAACATGCCACGAGCTGGCTAGCGGAGGCCAAAGGCGAGTGAAATAGCAGCACCCAAAAGTCGATAGGGGGCTTTGGGTGGCTTAACGTAATGGCTAATAAAAGGCTGGTTCACCAGCGGGGCGGGTTTTAAATCGCTTGTGTACCCACATATATTGAGCGGGATAGCGTCGTACCGCATCTTCTAGCTGTTTATTCCAATCAATGGCATCTTGTTGTTCATCTTCACCAAAGCCTGGTAATTCGGCCGAAAATTCAATTTCGTATTGCTCCGGACCTAGGCGGCGCATGCCCATGAAAATCACCGCAGCACCTGTTTCGCGGGCTAACCAGCTGGGGCTGGTAATATTAATGGCATCTATCCCAAAGAAAGGAGCGAACACGGATGCTTTCTTGCCAAAATCTTGATCACAGCCGTACCAAGCTACACCGCCGTCTTGGATGAAGGTCTGCATTTCTTTAAGTTCGCTTTTTTTAAAACCGATTGCGCCTGCTTTGGCTCGACCCGTTTCAATCATGTTATCAATAATGGGATTGTTGTTGGGGCGGTACATATAGGAGATATTATCTACCTTGGATGTAAATAGTGGGATAGCGAAATCTACTACGGCAAAATGCCCTCCCAATACCAATACTCCGTTGCCTTTTTTCTGAGCGTTCAATACGTTGTCTAGGCCCGTTACCTTAACGCTATCTTTATATTGGCTCATGTCTTGCCACCAAGCATGGGTACCTTCAATTAATCCAGTGGTCAGTTCAATGAAACACTGTTCTATCATCTGTTCCAATTCTTGCGAGCTTAATTCAGGAAAGCAGGCTTGAATATTTTTGCGGGCCACACGCGCGCGTGAAGTCAATTTTTTCTTGGCCAGTTTCCCAAGCCAGCTTCCTAAACGGTGCTTATTTTTAAGCGATAGAAAAGATATGGAAAATAGAAGAGTTACTATTAAGCGAGATGGCAGATACTTGAGGTTGAATACTGACGGTTGGTTTTTATTCATGATTTTATAAATGAGTCCAAATGAGACAGTATTGTATATAAGTATGAGTCTTTAGCTATGTGAATATCGGCACCTAATCCTTTCTGCACTAAGCAACACCGTTATTATCACTATCGCCAAAACCTGTAATCTCCCCATTAAACCAAAGGCGGAAAAAGTAGAAAATTCCACTAAAATATAGAGACGAGTTTGGACTCTATAGTGCCTCTGCAACTCGGCTCAACTTGGCGGAAATTCACTGAAGCAATATTGCTTATCTTACTGAGTCGATGCGCACCGTACTCAAATAGATTAGCGTTATGCCTTTAGTTGCTGCAGCACCGAGTCAAGGCTCTGCTGCAGTGACTGTTGATTGCAGTCAACTCTGATATCTCCATACTTTTTATACAGCGCACAGCGTTCGTCGAACAGTGATTCGAGGCTTTGGTTGGGTTTGCGGGCAATGCCCCGGGCATCGAAATTGCCTATGCGTTTGCGCAATTCCTCTAGTGGTGTATCGAGAAATACAACGGTTGCGGTTTGTTTTAAGCGTGCCATGCCGGGCTCTGAATAAACCGCACTGCCGCCAGTGGCGACAACCTTTCCGCTAATATCTTCGCTTAATAGAACCTGTTCTTCGATCTCTCGCAGGTGCAGATAATCATTCTCGTCGAGAATTTCCTGCAGGGTGCGACCTTCACGCACCTGAATGGCGATATCGGTGTCGACAAAATCTAAGCCCAGCTCTTTTGCCAGCAAAATGCCAAGGGTACTTTTTCCGGCGCCGGGCATGCCGATAAGAACGATGCTGTTGGGGTGATTATTCATATTTTTCCAATTAGTGTTTTTTTGGCCCGAGGCCAATCTGTTATTCCTGCAGTGAGCTCTGTCATCCCTGCAGTTTTCCCTGTCACTCCTGCAGCTTGCTCTGTCACTCCTGCAGTTTGCACCTTCATCCCTGCGTTTGCACCTTCATCCCTGGAGCTTGCACCTTCATCCCTGGAGCTTGCACCTTCATCCCTGGAGCTTGCACCTTCATCCCTGGAGCTTGCACCTTCATCCCTGCAGTTTGCCCTGTCACTCCTGCAGCTTGCCCTGTCATCCCGAGCGCAGTCGAGGGATCTCCTGCTGACTGGCTGAGTTCCTTCGGTTCGCTTCGCTCTCTCAGGATGACAGTGTGTGAGTCATTCTGGGCTTGGTTGAAGGGTT
>Ga0075443_10000289_pt1 | contig 21427 bp, 8 predicted proteins | sample CoawatmetaG00DNA_3_FD_71583 | JGI IMG/M metagenome (GOLD analysis project Ga0075443, IMG submission 71583) | Marine microbial communities from the West Antarctic Peninsula - Coastal water metaG006-DNA | ecosystem: Environmental > Aquatic > Marine > Coastal | place: Atlantic Ocean: West Antarctic... | reverse complement strand
TTAAAAACTAAAAATTAAAAACTAAAAATTAAAAACTAAAAATTAAAAACTAAAAATTAAAAACATTTGTTATTTTTAACGCGTAATCTCTTAAGCCTGCTTTGTAAACGACTCTTATCGCGTCGTAATCTACAAATACGCTTCGTTAAACGCATCATTTCTTTTTTACCTCGTAAACATTTATTACGTCTCAATTTGGCAGTTCTAATATTGCAACTAATATTTACCATTTTTTTCCTAGCTTTATCACGTTTCTTTTCTAAACGTAATAAAAATTTTTTATTACCAAGGCGTTGTGACTTGCGCTTTTTACGCATTTTTTTACCTTTATTTTTCACAGTCTTCGTCATTATATATTATAATTACAAAATAATTATAGCAAAACAGTTGTTTCAAACATAATACCAGTAACATCATATGGGTCCATATTTGAACTGGGTCTTCTATCTTCAAAATAACCCTTTTTATCTTTAAAAGTTTAATTTTTAGTTCTTTTAGTTCTTTTAGTTCTTTTAGTTCTTTTAGTTCTTTTATTTCTTTTCGTCATATATATTTTATTAAATATATTTAAAATTTTAAACAAACTTTTATAAGAGAATGCAAAATAAATATTACTGGGGTAATACAGATACTTCTGTTAGTTTTTGTGAAAAAAAATATGATGATATTTTCTGGATTGCAGAATATAATAATACAATTAGTGCAATACCGTATGTTTTAATTGGTTTATTTTTTTTATTCACGAAAATAAAAAAAATAGGTGTTTGTTTAATTTTCCTAGGTTTTTCAACAATGTTAATGCATGGAACTATTCGATATTACGGACAATGGATGGACGAAATCGGTTTACTAGTATTATCATTTGAATCATTAAAACAATTGGATAAAAGATTAAAATATATATTTTTACCACCTATTTTAGGAATATATTTAATTTTTAATGAAAATTTTGTAGTTTTCTTTACAACTTTCACAACACTACAAATTATAATTGTTTATAAAGTATATAATAAAAATAAATCAAATATACAGAAAATATTTACATCATTATATGTTTTTTTCTTTTCATTAGCCTTATTTTTTTGGTTTATTGACCAAACTTTTTGTAAATATATTGGTAATGTACCATTTCATGCATTATGGCATATTAATACATGTATAGGTATGTTTTATGGTTATTTAAATTTTATAATAGAATAAATTTTTATATTCTTTATATTTAAATATAGAATTTAATGTCATATGATATAATTGGATACAGTGCCGTATCTTTTAACGCAATATCTTTACTACCACAAATTATTCAAATTATTAAAACAAAAAAAGTAAGAGATATAAATATATATTTTTTAATTATTGCACTAATTAGTGATATTCTTTATTTTGTTTATTCCATATTAGATAAAGATAACATTATGTTCTATTCTGTTTTTCCGCCTACTTTATCACATATTATTATGCTAATATTGTGGTTTTTTTATAATAAACGATTGATTCATGATACAACGAATGAAGACATAGAAATAATAATAATTTAATTTCTAACAAAATATTAAATGCTTCAAAAACAAGAATTTAAAGAATTATTTGTCACGGCGGTTGTTTTATCAATAATAGATATAACATATTTATATTCACGAAAAGATGATTTCAATATTTACTTTTTAAATGTTCAAAAATCACCTTTGAAATTTCGATTTTCTGGTGCTTTTTTAGCATATTTTCTATTAATTTTAGGTCTTTATTATTTTATCATAAAAGATAAAAAATCTATTCAAGATGCATTTTTATTGGGTTTTTTTACTTATGGTGTTTATGATTTTACAAATTATGCAACTTTATCTAATTGGACACTTAAATTTTCATTGGTTGATATGTGTTGGGGTGGATTAGTATTTACATTTAGCACATTTATAATATATGAGCTATTGAAATATTTATAATTTTTATATATTTTTTAATTTTTATATATTTTTTTAATTAAAATTAAAAAATATATAAAAAATATATAATGGCGAAGGTATATACAATAATTTACAATGCAAATGCACCAGAATTAGATTTGAACACATGGTATGCTTCAAAGGGAGACCCTGTACTACCCGGATATAGAACAAATAGTTCTTTAATGCAGTGGATGACCGGTGCAGCAAATGCAAATATAGGCACAATGGTTGCTAACCCAAATGTTGATATTTCGGCAAGCAAAATAATACTTTCTGATAATCTAGATTGGGATATTGAAAACCAATTGGTTATTTTTGCAAAACAAAGTATTGTGTTTGATGGAAATGGTAAGACGATTACATTAACAAAAGCTGCTGTAACAGACTGTTATGGTTTAATAGCTGCCCCTCACCAATATAGTTATCGTGATTGGAATGATGCTTTAGATGGTTATAAAGGTCAATATACATATTATAGACAAGATGTTGCACAATGGTATGATTATATAAACAAGATTGAGGATTCAACTTTAGTGGAAATTTCAGACGACGAAGACCCCTACGGTATTATTGTAAAAAATTTAATAATAGATGCTGAAACAAATTCGGTCAATAATGCTCATAGTTATATGTTTGGGAGAATTAACACAGGGTCAAATTATCAGGGAGGTTATGCTCATGACGGAAGACCAATGACTAATGGTAACGTTACGGAATCAACGAAAAATTTATTTATTGTTGAAAAATGCCAAATTAAATGCTTACAAAGTAGTGTTTCAAATACAGAAGGTGCATTTTCTGGAAAAGTATACGGTAGAGGCAAATTCATAAATTGTATAGCAAATACTCATTTTATTGGCAATGCGTCAGTTGGTTGGTGGGAATTTGAAAATTGTTTCATTAATTCCAATAAAGGATTTATAGCTGATAATTTAAATAAGTATAATATATTTGAAAGTAGAAATACTGATGCCGCCGTTGCTGCAATTATTTATCCACCCATAGGAAGCGATACGGATGGTTCAAATTTGAAAAGTCATTATGCTTATAATAAATATATTTTTAAAAATTGTATTGCGAAACAAATATATTATAGATTTGAAGGTTACTCTAACGCTAACACTTCAAATGCTACAAATGAAAACGTTGTTGGTGGTTTATTAGAAATTAGTGGTTGTAAAGTTAGCGATTCAACTTTATCAGATAACTATTTTACTAATAATAATGTTGAAGATGATGCAAATTTCTCAACGCTAACAAATAATACAACAGAATTCACATATTTATCGGGTAGTACAGTTGATACATCAAAGCTTGATGATATTTTAGAAGTTATTAATGTATCAGACGGGTTCAAAAAGGTAAATAATAAAATAGTAATTGAATTTTCTCCTTTTGTTGGTGTCTCTATTACAGATTACGTAGCTGTAAAAGCAATAGATTTGACATCAACTAACACCGTTGCAATATCGGCTGTACCAACAACATGGTTTGATAATTTAGTTGGTTCTGGTGATACTTTGGAAAGAAACACTGAAGTGAGAAGAAATAATCTAATTGATACCATTTTTGAAAATAATTCAACAAAAACTTTTTTTGATATTTCAAAATCAGAAATTAATGCTTCCATTAATTCTATTAAAGAAAGCACTCGTATATTCAAAGTAGATTCCACTTCAAACAAAGCTATAATTAATTTAAATACTAATACCGATTTAGGGGATATAAAAGGTTTTTATGTCTCATTAGCCGATAATCAAAAAGTTGATATAACAAGTAAAGATGGAAATATAACATTCCAGGTTGAAAGAACTGGTACAGGAAGCGATGGGAAGGCAACTTATACCGTAACAAAAACTGCTGGGACTGTCAATTTATTAATTGATTCATAACATCAATAATTTACCACCCAATAATTTAAAAACATGTTTTAAAACATTTTTTTAAATTATTCATCTGCTGAATATGATTTCCAATCAGAACCATTATATATATATAACTTATTGTCATATGAATTAAATGTCATTGTCCCAACAACAGGTGTTGTTGAAGGTGCGCCAGCATCTGTTTTTACAGGTAATTGTACAGTATTTAATAAATCTAGATTTGTTTCGAAATTAGAATCTTTTTGAAACAATTGATGTGGTAATAAGTCAGTTACACCGGATGCAACCGTATCGGCAACATATTCATGCCAATGGTGTAACTTAACATCGCCTATGACAGTTACATCACCGAATTTAGCTATTACACTATCAATATGGTTTTGCGACGTACTTCCACCAGAAGCATCCAAAATTTCTTGTGGAACTGTATTCGTAGTTCTTTTTTTAAATTTCATTTTTCCACCACTAATATCAATCTTATGATCATCACCAATCCAGAGAGAATTATCACTCAAGAAAAGATGTCTAATCTTGTACGATGCACTACCCAAATCAAAGGTTTCATTTGAAGTTGGTAAAATATGACCACCCATAGACATTGTTCCTGAAGTTCGAAGTGTATTAAAGCTAGCATCTTGGGCATCAATCGCATTAATGGAAATATCACTATTAATATTTAAACTCGCACCACCACCATTCTGCGTAATAGAAACACCATTTACTTTCAGGGATGCTAAATCTACAACATTGAAACTGGCGTCATTACCTGCTTGATATTTTGTTGCTAAATTATTTGAAAGGTCTGTAACTGCTGTTAAACATGATTGAACACTAGCATTATCGAATAAATTATTAGCAGCTATTTCAATTACTTTTTCAATTGCGGAAGCCATTATAATTTATTATTTTATTTTATTTTATTTTATTTTTACTAAATAATTTAGTAAAAATAAAATAAAATAATAAATTATATATGTCTGCGAAAACCATGGTTGATGTAAGCAATGCTATTATAGCAAATGCAACATTTTTTTCAACAAAGAATTTAACTGATTATTTTTCAGAAAATACAACTGATTTTTCTGCAGCAACTGATGCTGACATTGAAGGTTTTCTAACTGGTGTTTATAATACAACCAATACACAAAGCATTACAACTAATTTAGCATTAAAATTAATAAATCTAATTTCGGCTAAATCAAATGTTATAATAAATAAACTTTTCTCACTTTTAAATACTGAAAATCAAACATTAACATTGGCTAATGTTTTAACAGTTACTGAAAAAATTATTTTCGATAATGCAAAAATACTTGATATTTCAGGCGGAAATGCTATACCTACGTCAGTTGAAAAAGAAATATTTAAAGGTTTAAAAGAATTATCTTTTAGAAAATTAAGACAAGACCTTAAAGGGGCGAGTTTAGAATCAAAAATAAAAGATATTTCATCAAATGACAATGACGTGAATATAGGGTTATTTCTTTCAAATATTAATACTGATTTATCGTTAAATTTGACAGATATGGATTTATCTGGACTCGATTTAACAAATACTGATTTATCTGGTGCTACACTTGTTAATACCGACTTTTCGGGTGCAACTTTAACCGGTGCTAATTTCCAAGGCGCAGATGTTTCCGGTGCTAATTTATCCAATGTTGATTTAAATTTAGCGTCACTTGTTAATTTGCAAAACTTTACAAAAACAACGGGGATAGCAAAAAATCTTCCATCAACACATCAATACTATTTAAATAAACCTGTCGAATCAACAGAAAACCTTTCTAATGGGTCATATGTAGCATCTACTGATACAATTGGACCTTTTAAAGACGGTGAATCCATAGCAATCAATGGTGTTCAACTAATATTTGGAAATAGTATTTCAGAAGCGGGATTACTTGGGATAAATAAAAATGCGGACGGTGGGGCTTTTACATTTATTAAAGATGACAATAATTTAGATGGCTGGGGTAATGCTTATAAAGGTGGAAATTTTCCAAGAGATATTAGCAATGTTAAATCAATATTTTCTACAAAAAATGCAAAATCGGCAATATGTAGTGATGGTAGAGTATTTTCTTGGGGGATATCCGGTGAAGGTGGTAATGCACCTACTGATTTATCAGGTATCATTGATATCCAAAGTAATGAAAAAGCTTTTACGGGACTTTATCATGATGGAACTATAATTTGTTGGGGTGACCTAACAACGGGTGGTACAACACCTGATAATGTTAGCAACGTTGTACAATTATACTCAAATAAAAATGCATTCGCCGTTTTACAATCCGATGGTTCAATAAAAAGTTGGGGATTATTAACAGGTACTGTTCCAACTCAAAAAAATTTCATAGATATTTATAGCACTAATAAAGCTTTCGCTGCTTTAGATTCAAGTGGGAATGTTTCTTGTTGGGGGAGTTCAGATTCAAGAGAAAATACACCCCCTACAGATTTAAGCAATGTATCAATGATTCATGGTAACGATGATGCCTTTGCTGCATTAATAGCGGACGGTACTGTAAAATGTTGGGGTAATACTACTAACGGTGGAACAACGCCTACCGATATAAGTAATGTAGATTATATTAGTAATACAAATACGGCTTTTACTGCGATTACATATGATTGTGGAGCAATATGCTGGGGCAATTCTAGTAATGGTGGAACAAAGCCCACAACATATATATATACAGATGATGAAGATGAAACTGTAGATATAGCCGTTACAGCGGATGTAAATGGTATTTTTAAATTTTCTGGGTATAATGATAGTTCTGCTAATTTATTTTTTATAAATAATGAAACGCAAAAAGAAGGAGGTTTAAATTTCAATAAAGACTTTTATTTATTTAATACAAAAAATCATTACGATGATATTGTATATATTTCTAACAAAGAATATAATAATGCTACAGACCATACATTTACTTTAAAGCCATTACTAGATTCTTGGTGTTTAGCAACAAATAGTAATATATATATTAAAATTGGATTTATTTATACTAGTGAAAATAAAGATTATACATCTTACCGATATAATAATATTTTTAATCAAGATGATTGTCCTCATTATCAATTAGATAATCCGACTTGGTTAAAAACAGAAGAAAAAACTTTAATATTAAAATTATTAAGTAATAAAATGACATTGGAAGGACATGATGGTGCAATTATATACGAAGATACAGATGTGTCATCTAACCCATCTAATTATAAATTAGCAATATCGATATATAATGGAATTATTCAATTAGAAAATACATTCGATGTAAGTTACCCAACTTTAAAATGTGGTGTAAGATATAAATTTGACCAATCAGATTCGTCTAATGCTGGAAATACTTTAAAATTCAGCACAGGCGATATTAGTGGTGAATTAATTGAAAAATCAACCACAAATTATGGAACACCAGGAACACTTGGTGCTTATACAATTCTTCATAATACAGATATTGAAAGTGTAGAGTTGTATCCTTATAGTGTTGAAAAAGGCTTGGATGCTGGAAAAAAACATAAAAAAATATATTTTGATATTGAAACCATTGTTGTAACGGTTGTATCAAGTAAATTTGTGTTTAATGGTAATAATAGCATTACTCCTGATATTAGTCATAATATACATTATAAATTTGATGTTAGTCATTCTAGTAATTTAAATCATCCATTATCATTTAGTAAAGATAATAATACAACAGACCATAATGTTAATAGATATGGAACTGCAGGTAGTTCTGGTGCGTATGTAACATTTAAAAACAATAACCCAAATAATACCGATATTTATGTATTTTGCAAAACACATGGTCTTGGTATGGGTAGTCATTATAATCCAATTAGTATTTCTAGAATAAAAAAAACATTAACCTTGTCAAATGTAAATAAGGTGTTTGCGACTGAAACAGCATTTAGTGCTTTAAAAAATGATAAAACAATTGTTGCATGGGGTAATAATGGTGGGAATTATACAGAAACCGTACAAACATATGAAAATTTAACAAATAAATCTGATTATAATATTGATGATTATGTTAAAATTTCAAATTCAGGTATATTTTTAGTTACAAAAAATGGTGGGTTCTGGACTAGTAATTACAATAACTATTTTGGTCCAGATAATTCTACACATGGTTTAAAAAATCATAAAATATCAGATATTATGTCAGGTATTAAAAAAATACTAGTAAATTATGAAGCAATTTGTTTATTAAAGGATGATAATAGTGTTATAACTTGGGGGAATTCTGAATCTGGTAAATTTTATTCTTATGGTGGTAATAGCAGTAATTTACAATCATTTTTAAGTTCCAATATAAAAGATATTATAAAAACAGAACGGGCTTTTTGTGCTTTAAATTACGATGGAAAAATAATGACTTGGGGTAATTCAAATTATGGTGGCGATTTTCATCATAAATATGATGAAATTACAGATATTGCAAGTATATCAAGTACTAGATATGCCATGGCTGCAATTAGTAAAACGGGGAAATTATATACTTGGGGTGAATATGGTAGATTTCATAATAATATTTGGTATAAATTAACATTAAATGGTTATAAATCAAATATAACAAATAGTTCAGAATTTGAAAACGAGGTAAGCAGTGGTGTAACAGATGTATATTATAATGAAATTGCATGTATAGCTATAAAAGATGATGGTAATGGATTTAAAAAAATATGTGGTTACTGGGGTAGTAGTACTACTGGAAATCCAAAGGATAGTACTAATGGTATTAGAAACCATTCAGGTGTTCTCGATGTAACATTATTAGATTCCAATATAAAAGAAATTTTTGTTCATAGAACTGCATTTTTTATATTAAAAAATGATAATAAATTGTATGGTTGGGGTGAATTAATGAGAACAACAAAGATAGATACTGCAAAATTAGCTAACTTAACAGATGTTTTGAGTATTAATTTTACAAAAAATGCTTGTGCAGTATTAAAAACGAATGGAGAAGTAATAACATGGGGGACTGATACATATGGTGGGGATAAGGGACATTCTACATATGGCGTAAGAAATACAAGTGGTAATGTACAAGAATCTTTGTTAAATTCTGGAAGTGGTGTTGTAAGTATAGCCTCAAATTTAAATTCGTTTTGCGCTTTAAAAGGTGATGGAACTGTTTTATGTTGGGGTAATCAGAATAAAGGTGGTAACCCATATAATACAACTCAAGGACAGGGTGTTGTAAAAGATATGGCTATAAGTGATATGCATAGTTTTGTAAAAATAACGAATAGTGTTAGTAATAAAAAATTTTATAGTATGGGGACTAATGGAATTCTATCAATGGACCAAGGTTTTGCTGGATTACGGAGTGATGGTGCCATAATAGTTTGGGGTATAAACACCGAAGTTAGAGGTAGTATGACTGCGACAGCATTAAAAAATGCAAGAAACTTTGTTGATATAAAAGGTGGTTACTATTATGGTGTTTTTGTAGGAATAAAGTCAGATGGAAGTGTAGCTCTTTTTGGTGAGCAACATAGAAATTCGTTTTGGAGAGGAAATAATTATTATGCTCCGTGGAATGCAAATTATAAAGAAGGTCATGTTCATTTACCTGGAACAATGAGAAAACCTGATGTATTAATGACAAATTCAATAACAAAATTATCTGAAACAACAATTATAGAAAAAAATAACTTTAAAAATATTTCAGCAACAGATAAAGCTTTTTCAGCTATAAAAGAAACAGGCGATATTGTAGTTTGGGGTGATGATTCATATGGTGGAAAACAAACAGATTTATCGGGACATACTAATTTTACGCATGTTTTTTCAAACCCTGGTTCGTTTGTCGGTTTAAAAGAAGACTTAACTATGCATAATTGGGGTAATGGTAATTTTGGTTCTTTAGGTGGAAAATCGACAAATATAAAAATTTCTCCAAATTTACAAGAAATTAATGAATTTACAGAACCATATAGAAAAAGTAATTTATTATCTGAATTTGGAATACATGCTGATACAAAGAAAATTACCGATTATAGTTATACTTCTAATGCTGAAAGTAATGCTTTATTAAATATTAATGGTACAATGGATACTTGGGGTAATACTTCATTTGGTGGTTTAACAACAGATATATCAAATAATTTAACAAACGTTAAAGAAATTATTACAGGTGGTGGTATTATGACAGCATTAAAAGCAGATGGTACAACTGTAACATGGAAAAACAATACCGTTTATGAAACAAATAAACCAGCTAATTTAAATAATGTTAAAAAAATTGTTTCTGGAAGTGATGGTATTGTTGTAGCATTAAAAGCAGATGGAACACTTGTATCATGGCATAATACAAGTAATACATGGGATTTATGTGGTAATGTTACCAATAATGATTTGACAACTTTAAGCGGTATTGTTGATATATTTGCTTCTAATAAATGTTTCGCTGCATTAAAATATGATAATTCTCTCTATGTTTGGGGTAGCGATGAAGATTCTTCAAATAGAATAATAAATAATTTATCATTACAATCATCAAAATTAACATCTGGTGTAAAAGAAGTTTTTGTAAATGGGAAAGTTTTAATAGCTCTGAAATTTGATGGAACGGTTGTTACTATAGGAAATACGAATAATGGGGGTGATATAAGTAATAATAATACACAATATAAATTATATGGCGATGCTACAAATATAACTGATGTGTTTTTGAATGATAAATTTGCTATAGGGTTAAAGAAAGATAATTCATGCATTTACTGGGGAGACATATCTAGAAATTCAACGTTATTTAATAATGATATTACGACATTTACAAATATTAAAACAATTGTTTATTCAAAAGATGTTATGATTGGTATTAAATTTGATGGTACTATTGTTGGGTTAGGAGAAAAAAATAAGGGTGCTGAAACACCTGATACCAAAGATTCAGCTTTAAAAGTATATTCAACAACGAATAATGGTTTTAGTTTATTAAAAACAAATGGAGAAGTTATTAGCTGGGGTGATGAATCGTATGGTGGAGAAATTTCTTAAACATATTTAGAAAATTTTATATTGGAAAATTTTATTTAAAAAAATAAAATAAAATTTTATATTATAAATCAATGAGTCTATCTCATTTATCATCGATAAAGGATGTTTTTTCAAACGATGGTGCTTTTTGCGCATTAAAAAACGATGGAACAATAAAATGCTGGGGTCACACTGATTTTGGTGGTACAACCCCAGTTGATATTAGTAATGTGAAAACTGTTTTTACTTCCAATCAAACATTTAGTGCTTTAACTAATAATAATACATTTATTACATGGGGTAAAACTGAACATGGTGGTGGTACAACAAAAAATTCTAAAAATATAAAAAAACAGCAATTATTAAATAGAATGTATGGTTCTGCGACGGTTATTCACAATGTTAAAAGAAATAATTTAAGACAAAAAAATAATTTCAACTTTAATAATTCATCGTATAATAGACCTATTCAACCATTATTATCTAAAAATGATGAATTATTTATTGAAAATTATTCGCAATCAAAACTTGATAAAATAAATAAAATAAAAACTTTATCAGACGGTAAAATAAAAGATACTGATTTGACAGATATTGATATTACTAATGATAAACAACGACACTTGATTTTAGATAAAATTTTTTCCAACGTTTCAGATGTTAGCTTCAATATTAATTCTATAAAAATTGGTTTAAGTGAAAAAATTACTAAAAATAATACAAAAGTGTTTAAATCTAAACAAACTATTAATGCTAAATCCGAAGCAACTAGTGATATTATAAATAACGCCGTTTATGGTAATTTATCTGATTTAAGCGACAATATTACAGTTAATATGGATAATAATGTTTCATTTAAAGTTACAAGGACAACCACTATAGGGATAACAGGTAAATATAATGTTGAAGTTTTAGCAGGTAAAATGGTTGTTTATGGTAGGTATAGTGGAACTATAGAATTTGGTACAGCCTTACTTCAATTGGGCGAATACCAAGATGGTGATAAAATTATTATTAATTCACATGCTTTCTTTTTTGGTGGTTTTGGATGTAATAATTTAACAGGTATTACACCAGCAACTAAAAAATACCAATGTTTAGTAACAACGTATGAAGCTGCCGCTTATTTAGACAGTAATGGAAAAGTCCATTGTTTTGGATATAATGATTATAACACAACAGGATTGGGTTTGGACAGTGGTGTTGTTAAATTATGTGCTACTAATTACATATTTATAGCATTGAAAGATGACGGCACTGTTATCTTTTGGGGTAAAGATGTAGGTTATTTTAAAAAAAAAAGCCTTTACGTAACACATTATGTCGATAATGTTATTAATTATTTATGCTATGATTATAGTCAGCAACTTACCGACATTATTGATATATTTTCAGTTACGGATTATAAAGAATCTGTTATTTTAAGAAAAAAAAACAATAGTTTTATACTAATTGGTAGTGGTTTAACGCATTACACAGACACACTATTAGACGAAAATGGTAACCTACCCATAAATGGTGTTTTATTTGAAAATATAAACCAACTTTACATCCACACTGGTGCGTTATATTCTAACATATCCAATAAACATATAATCGGTATTAATAATAAAGGAAAAATAGTTTCAATTGGGGAAGGTGTTACGTATTCTACAACTACAAGGTTATACAGTAAAACTAATACATGGGGTACTTCAAATAGAGCTGGTCTTAATATAAATAATAGATACCATGGTATTAGTGGTGAGTTAGTTATTGCAACTTTGTCAGACGGTACCCAAGCAAATTATAATGGTAATTTTTACCAAAATTATACAGCTTCTAATATGCCACCAGTCAGTAAAATATTCATAAACGGTTCATTTGTTACTGCGATATTGGATAATGGAACTGCCGCCTGGTGGGGTACGACATATGTTTATGGACCAAGAAGTGGTACATATGAAAAAGACAATACGAATATTATAACTACAAGTGTTTTTGACCAATTGAGAAGTCGGCGATTCGTGGATGGTGTAATGAGTAATAGGGATACTGCTTTATTGGATACTTCAGGTGGTGTTATATTGTTTGGTTTATCACAAACAGAAATATTTGTAGATTCCACTAATGAATTAAAAAATGATATTAGCGCTAATATTATAAAAATGGTTGCAACAAAAAATGATTGTTTTGCATTTTTGCGAAACGATAATACAGCAATACTTGTTCCAAATTCTAATATTGATATTAGTTTCAATCTGTTCCCCAATTCATACATTAGTTCTATTACACAAAAAGGGACTTCTGGTAAAACCAAACAAACATATTTAATACCAAATATCAAAGATATTTTTACAGGTGGATTTGCAGGTTTAGGGTTTATAACAACGTCTAATAATGTTATAATATATTCATTTCGACAAAATGGATATCTTATAGATATAGGTGAAATTGTTGGTGGCAAACTAGAAAATGTTAAAGAATTATTTTCAAACGGTAATGCGTGGTGTGCTTTAAAACATGATAATACTCTTGTTTGTATTAAAGGTGGTAAGGAATCCGTGAATAATAAAATAGGTTATTCTGAAAATATGTCTCTTTTCGGATGTGATTACAATGATGTAAATTTTGGTATAAATGGTATATATTCCAATGGTGGTAATGGTAAAGGTGGTTGCGTTTTAAATGGTGATGGTAAAGAGACTACGCTTAAAAATGTAAAAAATGTATTCTCAACTTATGAAGAACCGGGTACAATTTATAGTGAAACAAATAATAGTGCTACGGGTGGCTTTATTGCTATTTTAGATAATGGAAATTCAGAAAAAATTGTATATTGGGGTAACAGCAACATATCTTATAAAAAATATAAAACAAATATATTATATTCAACCGTTAAAGATGGTGGTTTATCTTTATTAGATATATCAAATAATTTAATAAACACGACGTCTTCTGATGAAATTTTCGGCATACACACTGACACATCATCAACATGGGGGAGGTCTCATATAATGAAAAATAATAAATATAAATATGATAATGAATATAATTATAATGGGAATATTGTTATAAAAATTACAGTACAAAATATTAGTGGCGATAACAAGTTTGTTTTAAATGGTGATTCTTCCGGGTACATATTTAAAGAAGGATATTCTTATATTTTTGATACTAGCGATTCTTCAAACACAAATTATAAAATAGCTGTTTCTAATTCACCAGATATATCACAAAATGAAAATTGCGTACAGTATTTAATACCGGGTGAATCAAATTCTTTCATGAGATATTATAAATCAAATAAATATACATATATTTATTGTGAAACAAATGGTTTTTCAATGGGTAGTCTATATAATCCAGCAACACCCATAGAATTTACTGCTATTGACACCGCGTTTGGTGGTGCAACAGAAAAAGACATTATTTCAAAATATGTAAATGTTCCTAATAATAAAAAATTATTGGACGTCAGTTTAAATAATATTACAATGGATACTTCTTTAAAAAAATCTACAATATTAAATTCATTATTTACAACTTTACCAACAAATAATTTAACTATAAATAAAGATAAATTGGGTTATCAAAAATCCAATATTGGATTAAATAGTCCATTAATTTACGGTGTTAATATGAAAGTCATAAATACAACAAAAGAATTAAGAGGTGTTTCGATATCTGGAGAAACTGTTATTTCGGGCGCGGTAGCGTTAAATAACTTAAATTTTGATGAATCTTTATATATAAATATGACCGATTTAAGTGATAATATTCTTTTAAATGTTGGTGATAAAATTGGCGCACCATATACCAGTACTACAGCCGAATTACCGACATTTATAAGAGGTATAGAATTTACTGTAAGGAGAATTACAAATAGTTCTTCAGACGCTAGATATGATATTTCATCCAATTTCGGAACATTAAAAATTAATTCTACAGCTAGTAATTTTAATACAACGAGTAATACAGGTTATTTTGAGAATAATGATGCAATGGAAATAGAAGATGTTGAAATAATATTTCATACAAATGGATTTATTACAAAAGGTCGCAAAAAAATATATACAAAATTAACAGTAACTGTTAATAGTGATTCCAAATTTTTATTTAATGGTAGTACTTCAAAACCTATATTTGAATACGATAAAAACTATAAATTTGATGTTTCCGATACATCAAATGAAAATTATAAATTAAGGTTCAGTTCTTCGAATTCAACAAATGTACATAATTCCATTGGGTATGGTGCACCGGGTACATCGGGTGCTTTCGTATCTTTTACACCAGGTAATTTTACAGCACAAAGTATTTATGTTTTTGATAGTTCAAACAATGATTTAGCTTTGGGAAGTTTATATAATCCAATACCAATCAATAATGGTATTTCGAAATCCAATTTAGATGCCATTGAAGCAGAAGCAATAGATGGTAGTATTACTTTACCGGGAACACTATATTCAAATTTAGTTGGTACAGATAAAGAAAAACAAAATGAAAAGAATTTAAGACGTCATCAAATGTTACGAACCATTTTCGCGGCAAATCCAACAAATAAAACATTGGAAACAAATAATACTAATTTGGGATTTGGTAGCGAATATATAAAATCAAATTTCAATGTATTCAATCCTTTAAATAACACAAACAACATTGATATTAATGTATCATCAGATACTACAAATACAAAAGGATTTTATTCTGCATTAGAAGATAATAATTCTGCCAATATAACGTTGAGTGATGGTACCGTTTTAAAAGTCGAAAGAACTTCAACAGATTTAAACAATCGTGGTGTATATTACGTTTCAAATACAACTGATAGTGCTAATTTATTTGTTACTGTAACAAATAGCAAAACATATATTATTGATTCAAATCCAGCCGGCCCTTTTAAAGATAATGATACAGCTACCATTAACTACATACCATTGGTATTTGGTGGTATAGGTGATGGAAGGAATACCAATCCTTCTTTAAATCCATCTGCCCCAACATTAACTTCTGTAGTTAATAATGCTGCAAAAATACCAATTATCCCGGGTGGAAAATTAGGTGGCTTTGCAGGAATTGCTAGTGATGGTAAATTATATAAATGGGGTGTTTCTGCTACAAGTTATTTACCACCTGGTGATGATGATGGTAATGCTCCATCAGATAGTAGAATAACAGATGTTTCTTTTTGTGTTGCAGCTGGGCATAATATATTATTTTGCAAAACAGACGGTTCGGTTGGAAATACTGCGGCTTCTGGTCTCCCTTTAAATAATTCTAATAATTTTTGGTATAATAGTGGAACATTATCAAATGATTTAACAGGTATTCAAGATGTTGTTGATATTTATACATTAAATTCAAGCACAGCAATACTTTTAAGAAGCGATGGTAGTATAGCGTTGTGGGGAGATGATGGTTATTCAACACAACATGTCTATAGAAAAAATGAGTATTCTTTGCGAGGTGATTATGGTAAAAGATTAATGGACTCAACAGATGCAAACTTTTCAAAAATAATAAAAATTGTAACTGGACCATACACTGTTTTATTGTTGCGTCAAGATGGTAAAATTGCACATTTATCTTTCACTACAACAGACGCAACAAGGAAAAAAAGAATTATATGGAATGGTCCAGCTGCTCATCTTCGGACAGACAGTTTATTTTTTACATTAGAAAATTGCTTGGAGAATGATGGTGATATTAAAAATTATATTGGTAATGTTGTAGATATTGGTTGCTTTGGTATGGTTGTTAATGATGATGGGTATTATATATTAAATGATAAAGGACAGTTTATGATAGTTTATTTGAGTAATAAATTTGAGGGAAATTTTAAATCACCTCATTATTCAATTAGTTATGATACAACAAGTCCTTATTTTAAAAAAACTGTAAAAGTATTGACATTTAGAGAATGTTATTTGCAAATAACTGAAGATTATTCTGCTATACTACCAGGAAGACTTTGGACAGGTGGATATAACAAACCCATATTAAATAAAACAAACCCTTATGAACTAAATGGTGATGATGCTGCAAATGTTAATATATTAAATGGAAAAATTAATAATACCACAAATGGTATAACTATGTATAATGAATCATTAAATGGTAAGAGAACCATTGATAAATATTATGGACAATTCATATTAATGAATGATTGTTATCTTTTACCGGCTGTTAAATTTGGACCTACCTATTACAGTCCCTATAAAGAATCGAATTGGAATGATGCCGTATATGGAATTTACGGCACTGCAAATGGATATCCAGCTGATAAACAACCATATGGAGTTGATTTATCAAATGTAAAAATGGTTTCATGTGGTCATAGGTCATATGCTGCTTTATTAAATGATGGTAAAGTATTAACATGGGGTAAAGGTAATCAAAATACAAACAAAGCTGCTAATTCATATGATGTTTCAAACCAATTAATTGATGTTACAAAAGTCTTAATAAATTTCAACGGTGCAGCAGCTGCATTAAAAAGTGATGGTAGCGTTGTTGTTTGGGGAAATCCAACAAATGGTGGTTCCATAATTGGAGATGCAGCGCCTGCAACTACTACCGGAATGAGTAATACTACATTAAATTCTGGTGTTTTAGATATTTTCTGCAATGATTCTACTTTTACGGCTGTTAAAAGTGATGGTGTAATTGTATGGGGGTTATATAAAAATAGTGATTATTTAGATGATTTACAAGGTAAAAGTTGGGCTGCCACAAATAATGTAAAAATGAAATATAATTATGAAAATACTTCATGGAGTGAAATTGACATGTTTTATTCTGGTTTTGAAGACCCAGACAAAACAAACGGTAGATTACTTTATAAAACAACAGCTGATATAACGTCGAAAGCTAATGAATTGGTTACAGCTGGTGTTTCACAAGATGATGTAAATACTGTTTTAGAATATCCTTCATATATAACCAATTTAGATAAAGTTCATATATCATCTACATTTTTTTCTTCAAGAACAAAAGATACAATTAGGCAATTATTAATTGAATTATTATTTTTAATGAAACCAAAAATAAATAAATTTAAACATTTACCCTCTAGTTTCGTTTTAGATTCTAAAATAAATAAAGATAATTTTACAATTTTTAAAGCAAATATGGGTGCTATTGATTTATCTACATTTAATAATTATTATGATGGTTATTATTCTTCATTGGTTGATACAAACATGGTAAATTTTAGAAGCATTGATGGAAAGCTATTTTTTCAAATAAAAAGAAGCGGTGATAATTATATTTTAGAAAAACAAGATGGTACTAGTGATATTTCTGCAAATAATTTAGGTCCATTTACATCTGGAAAATTAGAAATCAACGACACTTTAATAAAATTTTCTAATGGTGTTTATGATGGTACTGACAAACCTATACAAAAATTTAATTGCATTGCAAATACATGGTATGGTGTGGCTTATTTAACAAAAACAGGTAAAGTTATTACTTGGGGTAAATCAGACCATGCTGGTTACTCACACGAAGAATATGGTTTGCAATCTTCTACCCCTAGTTATAGTATCTCTTCAAATCAAGATAATGTTTCTACAGATGCAAAATCAAATGTAATTGATATTGTTAGTACAAAACAATCTTTTTCTGCATTAAAAGCAGATGGGAGTGTCGTAACATGGGGGCATATTTATTATGCCGGGAAACAAAATCAAAATAATCCAAATATTGAAAGCCTACTTACATCGAATGTAATAAAAATATATTCAAATTTAAATGCTTTTTGTGCTTTAAAAAAAGATGGTACCGTTGTATGTTGGGGGAGTCAAACACTTGGTGGTGATAGTACATTAAATAATAGTGGTGGCGAACAAAAAGATATAGTTAAAGTTTTCCCACATTTATATGGATTTATTGGTTTAAAAAGCGATAAAAGCATTGTGACGTGGGGTTCCGAACATTCAAAAATAGACCATGCTACTTATGGTGTTAATGGGACTAATAATAATAATACAACAGCCCTGACAAAATTAACAGACGTGTTAGAAGTTTATATTGCTACATCTGAACAAACATATAGTGTAATTAAAACAGATGGTTCAATTGTAAGATGGGGTTATAATACTAGTTCCAGTATGCCTGCTGATTTATTAAATAGATTTAATAAAGAAGGCAGTTATACAAATGCTGTTCCTTTCGTTAATATTTACCCTTCTGGTGTAGGTGTTTATCCAATTGATGCATCCGGTGGCGTTTATGTTATAAGTAATTATAGTTTTGCTTATACATATTGGGACAATGTTAAAACTGATATAAGTGCTAATGTTACTAGAGTTGTTGCAAATAGCGCAGTCGTTGCTTGTTTAAGAAGTGATAATAGATTAATTGTTTTTGGAACACACAATACTTATTATAAAAGATATGGTGGTGATTTTGATAGCACCGATACAGCTGTTACTAATAGTGCTCATTTACCACCAAGCGAATATATAGTGAATGATTATACATTAAAAAACATTAAAGATGTTTTCCCTGGAAAAACAGGTTTTGCAGCTATCGATATTTCTGATAATGTTATTTGTTGGGGCGAAAAATATAGTTATTATGTTAATAATATTGATTATACCAAAATTTACGGTGGTGATTTATCGGGTAATGATATAAGTCAAAATAGACCTGTTGCTTTATTTAATAATGGTAGAAGTTGGGCTTGTTTAAAAGAAGATGAAACTGTTATAACTTGGGATGGCACCAATACAAATAACGCTACAAGAGGTTCGAAACACATCGATACAACATATGGTGTCAATTCAACATATTGGGGTGGTAATAATAGTGGTGGTGCTATAAGAAATGGCGATGGAACAAATAACACATTAAGTTATGTAAAAAATATTGTTCCATATGGTCAAGCTGAAACATGTGGTTTTATTGCAATATGTGAAGATGGTTCTTCAAATCAATTTTGTGTAGCATGGGGTAGCGATGATAATGCATCCAGGTGGTCTTCATCTACACCAAACTCTGCAGGTAGAGGTTTTAGACACATTGTTGACAAACTAACAGAACACTCAAAATATCAAGTTGGTATATTTAATAATCGTGGAAATGATGAAGTATTTAGAAATACGGCACATGAAAATTTACATGAATATGATTTTGGTAATCAAGCATTTACTGGAAATGAAACTGGATTTGGTTCTCCCGTTACAAAAGAAGAGGTATATGATTTGGATTCTATAGATTCTGATGCTAGTGCTAATGGTATTCCAAGCAATACTATTACTAAATTTAAAAATTCGAAATTGAATGAAGATGTTGATGAAACAGAAGTTTTTGCAGTGGAAGCAACTCTCTTCCAGAATACTATTGACACAACAAAAACAAAAAAAGACATAAGAAAACAACGTAAAAATATATTAAAATTAGCCTTTGCAAATAATCCAAAAAGAACCAAATTCAAAACAACAGCTGCTTCTCTGGGTTATACAAATCTTTCAAAAACAAATATCATGGTTATTAAAATAAACTTCGGTAAATCAGAATTAAACTTAAAAGACGAAAAGAATATCGATGATAATACAGGATTTTTAATTCCAATCGAAGATGGTCAAGAAGCCAGTATTACAAATAAAGAAGGAACATCCAAATTCAAAATAACTAGAGATGCAACTTCATTTGCTGATGGAGATGGTAAATATTATATTGAAGATGTTGAACAAGTTTCAATGATTACAAATTTCGAATCAAGTACATATATTAGAGGTACCTCACCACAGGGTCCATTCAAAGACGGTGATAGGGCTATAATTGCGGGTGTTCCTATTTTATTTGGTGGTATAACTGAAGAGGGTGGTAATTATAGTTTCGGAGACCCATACATCAATCCAATTTTCGGAAGTGTTACTAAATTACCAGATAAAAAAGCAATGTATCGTTTATTCCAGGGTTTGGATGTTTATATCAATTGTTCTGTTGATAAAATCAGCGAAAAGAAACAGAAATTCATGGAAAATTGGTTTTACAAAAAAACTGGATTCGATTCAAAATTATTCGGATTCATAACGAGTGGGTACTTCTATAATAAAATTTACATTTCTAGTGAAAATCATGAACTATTCTGCGATTTCGATAAACAATCCATGATTATGGATGAAAAAGACAAAGAATACTTCACAATTTCCAATACATACAGTGTTGAAAAAGAAAATACATTTATATTAAATGAAAAATGTTCAGTATATACCATTTCTTGGCCACATAAAGAATACAACACAATAGAATTCACTATAAAGATATATGAAAATCCACAAATTGATAATGCTGTTAGTATACAAGTTGCCGGGAATCTAATAGACTGTCAAGGATTATTGGTTAGAAACTACAAACCATCGTTAATGAAAATTTCTGATATAAAAATTAAAAAAGATGTGAAGTTGAATAAAAGATTGGAAAATACAAAACATAAATTTGCTACAAAAGCTATCAAAGATAGGAATGAAGTGTGGATTAAGTGTAAAGGAACCTAGGTTCCCCTTATAATCCCTCCTTTAAGGGAAAAGGAATTTACGAACCATTTTAATGGAAAAATTCCCTTATGAACTCTTAAATATTTTTTTGATTTAAATATATTAAAATAT
>Ga0075443_10000285_pt1 | contig 21485 bp, 34 predicted proteins | sample CoawatmetaG00DNA_3_FD_71583 | JGI IMG/M metagenome (GOLD analysis project Ga0075443, IMG submission 71583) | Marine microbial communities from the West Antarctic Peninsula - Coastal water metaG006-DNA | ecosystem: Environmental > Aquatic > Marine > Coastal | place: Atlantic Ocean: West... | reverse complement strand
AATGAATATGGATATACTTAACAAGCTACACACGATGCACGTAGTCACTTCTAAGGACGCTGCAGTAAAGCTGATTGATACTACTAAGACGAAGAAAATTGTTCTTAATCGTCTTCTTTATGATATCTCTGTTGCACCTAGTGCAGCTGAAGTGTCTCGTATCATGTGGCAAGTTTACATGTCTGGCTCTGGATTCGGTACGATCGGATCAACTTGGAAGAAACATTACGCTTCTGCATAAGGATTAATAAAATGATTAAAACCGCTTTAGTAGGTATTGCTATTGTTGCTTTGTGTATTGGATTTGGTGCCGTGTCGCAAAAGGGAAGTTCATTTAACGAAATGTTTCATAATGCGAGTTACGGCACCAACATTAAAAGGATAACAAACAATGATTAAAGTCCCTCAACCTATTACTTATTCTATGACTGACGAAGAAATAGAGTATCTTGGTAAACAAGCACTTGAAATTTCTCAATGCCCTGTAAGAAGCAGAGGACGCACATACGAAGAATGCTTTAAGGCTTCACGTGCTGGTGCTATTTTGGAATTTGCTTTAGTACATCAAGGCGCAACTAAAAATCCAAAAGAATTTGATGTTGGTGATCGAGACTCATATGGTTGGGATGTTTTGTGGGATGGCGGTCAGACCGAAGTAAAGCGTAAAAACTTTCTATCAAACGATAACACAAAATGGTATTCATATGATGATCCAGTTTATGTTAAGACTTTTCTTAAGAACTTAGACCTTGTAGACCACTTTGTTGTTGGCGATTATAAAGTATTAGAACCTAACGTGTATCAAGTTGAATGGATGCTTATAACCAAAGTTAGAAGTAATTTTAAAAACTATATGCAAAAAAGCCTTTACAATTCCGGACAAATGTATTATAATCATTACAGAGACGTAAACTGTCAATACTTGATGCAAGGATAACAATATGAAATTCGATACAGGCAAACCGCCAATCAACTTAGTACCTTCAGAAGCTATCATTGATGCTGCTAATGTATTTGCTTTTGGTGCACAAAAATACGGTGAAAACAACTGGCGCACGGATATTAATAAGTTTCCGTTGTCACGACACTATGCTTCTATTATGCGGCACATGTTAGCTTGGAATGCTGGCGAAGATCTTGATCCAGAAAGCGGCCTATCGCATTTGCATCATGCTATGACACAACTAATGATCTTAAATACGTGTGTACGCGAAGGCGTTGATGTTGACGATCGTTTTCTAGTGATCTTAAATACGTGTGTACGCGAAGGCGTTGATGTTGACGATCGTTTTAAGAAGGCAACTAATGAAGATTAAATTTGAAGTAGAAATCGATACTGAAAACCAAGCAGATTGTGATAAAATGCAAGAGCTTATACGAATTTTTGAAGATCTAGACAAGGAACACAATGATTATGATGAACGTTAATGGTATCCGCAATTACTTTAAAAGCGAATTAAAAGCTGAGCGCTTTACTACTGATAAAACTGGTGCCAACACAATCGAAATGCTAGGCGCATGTTTTAATGCAGACGAACCTTCTATCTTTGGTACACCAGTTAAATCATACATTAACTCTGAATTGGCTTGGTACGAATCCATGTCTACTAACATCAATGATATTCATGGCAAAGATAAAGCTCCACCTGCTGCTTGGATGTATGCAGCCGATAAGCATGGTAATATCAATTCAAACTATGGTCATCTGGTATTTCATGATAAGTACCATAATCAATATCAAAATGCTTTTAATGAATTGATGGATAATCCTGATAGTCGTCGCGCTCAAATGGTTTATAACCGTCCATCTATTTGGGTTGAGTTTGATGAAGGTGGCAAGTCAGACTTCATCTGTACCAACGCACAAACCTTCTATATTCGTGATGGCAAATTGCACATGGTATCTCAAATGCGTTCTAATGATGTAGTCTTTGGCTACAAGAACGATTACGCTTGGGCACAGTACCTCATGGATAAGTTTGTTACTGAATGGAATCAAATCGCTGACGATTATAATGTTAACACTTATTCCTCTGATCCAATCCAACGTATTGAAAAAGGTACACTCACGTGGCAAGTAATGAATTTGCATGTGTATAGCCGCCACTTTGACTTGGTAGTATAGCTATGGATGATATTCAAGAAACTTATGAAAATTATATGCGCCGGATGCAAATTGAAACAGATTTAGTTGATAAGTCTAATCAAAAATGGCATCGTCGTTTTATGGATATGGCTCAGATGGTTTCTGCGTGGAGCAAAGATCCTTCAAGCCAAATTGGTGCTGTTGCTATTAACGATGAACGTCGAATTCTTGCTACTGGCTATAACGGCTTTCCAAAAGGTATCGCTGATACTGAAGAACGGCTAAACGATAAGGATCAAAAGTATCCTCGAATTATCCATGCTGAAATGAATGCTCTTATGAACGCTTTGTATTCTGGTGTAAGTCTTAAAGACTCAACACTATATGTTTATGGTCTACCTGTTTGTCCTTCTTGTACTAAATGTATTATTCAAGCTGGTATTAAACACGTAGTGATTCCGTCAGCTAAAACTGACAAAGGTAATTGGCAACAAGTTTGGGAAGAACAAAGTTTGCCAATGTTTAAAGAAAGTAATGTACAAGTTACACTATTGGTGATATAATATGACTTATCTGGTAACAGACAATTGCGTTAAATGTAAGCACACTGACTGCGTTGCGGTTTGTCCAGTTGATTGTTTTTATGAAGGTGAAAACTTTTTAGTAATTAATCCAGACGAATGTATTGATTGTGGTGTTTGTGTTCCTGAGTGTCCTGTAGGTGCTATTGTAGCAGACGTAGATCTACCAGAACCAGAACAAATTATCTGGTTGGAAAGGAATGCTAAATATAGCCAGATATGGCCAGTAATTACTGAACAGATTGCGCCAATGGAAGATGCGGAAATCTGGGACGGTGTTCCTGGGAAATTTGAAGAGTTTGTAGAAAAAAGCTAGGAGTTATATTATGAAGTTTGCGTTTGTTTTTGGTAAAGGCATTGAAGGTTGTGGCGTTACTAAAGGTGCTAATGTGTTTGAGGAGTGGCTTGTTAATCAAGGACATGAATCAGTAGTTGTTGATTTTGATAATGCGCGCACCTTTAGCAGATCGAAAGATACATCTTGGCTAGGTACCATGCTAAGACTTGGGACAGAAGATACAGCTGAAACTGTTCCAGACATTGTTGCTCAAGTTAACAGCTGTGATATTGTTATTATCCACTCAATGCCTACACGTAAGCAAGCAAAATACGTTGATCGTTTCCGCGAATTTGTTGCTGCGATTAAAGATCCTATTATCGTTACTCACGATCACGGCATTACTAAACACAATATTAATATGATTCCACAAGCAGCTGAGATCTTCGCGATGTCAGACATTGGCGTTGTTCAGTCGTTTGAAGGATATGGTCGTAAAGGATATACCGCAATCGATCCAACTATGGATGACCGTATTATTGAAAATCCAATTTGGGTTCAAACGGGCGAATATGATCAATATCGTAAATCGTTTGAAGATCGTCGTAAGCATTTCTTGTATATTGGTCGTATGTCCTCTATCAAAGATCCTGCGCTAATTCCACGCATTGAACCACACATGAATATGGATGAATGGGATTTGTCTCTAATTGGTTGCGAAAAATCAATTGCTTCAGTTTCAATGTTAACTAGTGATCTTGCTACAAACCCAGCTCCATATACAGACGGATTTAAACAGCGAATTCTTATTAAGAATCTTCTCGTAAGCGGTGAATACTCAATTCCTCCTGCTGAGCTGAAAAAACCTAACGCGCCTAATCTACCAATGAATGCTTACGATCGTTATAAGTATTCTTGGGGTATGACACAGCTTGGTGAGTCTATGGCTTCATGGTGTGGTTATCGTCTAAAGGATCCAACCGAGTACGGTCATCGTATGGAATACACGGTTATTGAATCATTCCTATTGACTGTACCAGTTATTAGTCGTCACTTTGCAGAAAACGCTCGATCACCTGAAGGTAAACTGTGGGGTGAATACTATGGACCTCTTGTTTCTGAAGCTCAATGTGAAGCAGAACTTGCTGTAGAATTAGAGCGCATTGCTAATGATAAAGAAGAATGGGAAGCACGCTCTAAGGCTTGTCGTGAACTTATCTACAAGTTTAATGATATTGATGTGATTGGTAAAAAGTTTCTTGATTTTGTGTTGACAAAAGGCAAAAGAAGTGATAAGATAGATTTTGTAGAGACTATTTCGGATTACTTTCCGTCTGCTCGTGAACGTCGTGATAATGGTGAAGTACTTATCACATCAGCTAAAACTGTAATTGACAAGCTAGCGTTTACATTGATTGACGGAAAGCAATTCCCTATTGAGTCTCCCAACAATGTTGGTTCAACACTTGAAGGATTTTTTTAATGTATCACAAACGAATTGTTGTAGATTTTGACGACACACTAGCGTTCCACCAAAACCGCAACTTTGATGATGCTCTTCCTAACGTACCCTTGATTAATAAGCTTAATAACTTATATGATCAAGGATGGCAGATTGATATTTTCACCGCGCGTGGATCTATCTCTTGTGCAAGTAGGGAAGAAGCATATAGCAAGTATTATAATAGCATATCTAACTGGCTTAATAATAACAACGTTAAGTACAATGAGCTATCATTTGAAAAACCATTAGCAGCTTACTATATAGATGATAAAGGTATTCTGCCAGAAGACTTTCTTAAAGTAAACATACGCGATCTTGAGGGTGGTTTATCTGGTGGAGAAATCTATACAGATGGTAAACTAGTACACAAACAAGATACTAATGCACATGCAACAGGTGATTGGTTTTCTAAAGCAAAGGGTATCGCCACACCAAATGTGCATAGGATCGTTGGTGAAACTATTACTATGGATTATGTTGAGCACGACGAAGGCTACTTTGATGATAACTTTCATATGGGTCTTGCGCTTATTCAGAATAAACTTGAGGCTATGAAATTACTTGAACCATTGGACGATCTAACTTACGAATCATATATAGATCGTATAGAAGTTCATGCTAATAATTCAGGTCAAGAAATACTTATTGATAACGTGCGTGATATGCGACTTCTTAATGAAGTAAGAACATATGATAGAACGTTTGCACACGGTGACTTTGGTATCAAGAATATGTTATTCAAAGAAACTGATATGACATTAATTGATCCTATTACTGGTGTGTTTGGTTGTACTGAAATTGACTGTGCTAAACTTATTGCAAGCTTAGTCATTAATGATTACAGTGCTAATGTTTATAAAGCAACATTTGAATATCTTGCTTTGTTTAATGAGATAAATAAAGATATACTTCTAGTCCTAGTTATTGCTGAGATTACTAGAGTTTACAAGTATCATCCTGACAAAAATTATATTATGGAGTGCGTGAAAAATGTTTGTGGACATTTCTAAAATAGCGGATGGGTTAAACATAGATCCATCTGAAGTACGAATTGGCTTTACTTGTTCAACGTTTGATCTGTTACATGCAGGTCATATTGTTATGCTTCAAGAAGCTAAATCGTTGTGTGATTACCTTATTTGCGGATTGCTAACTGACCCAACGTTAGAACGCCCAGGCACCAAAAATAAACCAATCCAAACTCCTTTCGAAAGATACGTCCAGCTTGCTGGTTGCAAGTATGTTGACGAAGTCATTCCTTTTTCTACTGAACAAGAAATTGTTGATATGATTTTGGCTATTCAGCCTGATATCAGAATCGTAGGAGAAGAATACGAACATACAGATCATACAGGTAAAGGTCTTTGTCCTATTCATTACAACAAGCGTAAGCATTCTTTTTCATCATCTGATCTACGACAGCGTGTTCTTGAAGCAGCAGAAAACTCTAAACCTAAAGGTGCTAAATGAATATTACACACGCAGCTATCGTTCCTCTAATCGGTGGTGAAACTATTGGTTCACATCAAGCCTTTGGTGTACCTCCAATTCACTTTATGTCTTACGATGGATTTCAAGGAAACGACAGTCATATTTTAAACTATTATGAAAACAAAATCCCATATTACGTTTTAGATCAAGATCAAGCTCCTCCGGTAAACGAAAGAGCTGATGTTGTTTCTACGGTTTGCCCTTGTGCAGGTCTATCAATGATGTCTCAAGGATACGGTGATCACAACGAAAACAACCAATGGCTAACTAAAACTGCAGAATATATCTTGGGCGAATATAAGCCAAAAGTATTCTGGGGTGAGAATGCTCCAGCCTTTGCAGGCAAGGTTGGAAAAACTGTACGTGAAAACTTAAAGAGAATTGGTAAAGAAAACGGATACACAATGTCTGTTTATAGAACAAAGTCTTTATTGCATGGTGGTTCGCAGGTTCGTGAGCGCTCTTTTTACTTCTTTTGGCAAGGTACTAAAACACCGTTGATTGGTTATTTCAATAGACCTCACACACCCATTGAAGAACTTATAATGAGTGTAAAATCTAATTCTCAAATGGAACCAATCAATAAGAAAAAACCTACTGACAATCCATATTACAGATTTATTCTTGAACACATTCATGGTGGTAGAACTCACGCTGAACATTGTGCAGCAGTAGAGCCTACGTCAGCTCGTGGCGCATGTGTATTTTCTTATATTGAAGATCATGGATATAATTATTTACAGGTTGGCGAATGGATGGCTGCTAACGGATTTGAAAATGAAGTTGAGAAGTGCGAATACAAATACGAAAAGCTAAGATCTGGCGGAAACATTATGCGCCGCGGTGTTACTGTTCCTAAAGATCGTATTGGTGCTTTTGTTGGGCATTATCCAACTATGTTAACACACCCTGTAGAAGATCGGTTTATCACGTATAGAGAAGCTATGTCTATTATGGGTTTGCCAGAAGACTTTGAATTAGTTGACGCAAGTAAGAAAAACGCTAATCATATCTGCCAAAACGTCCCAGTACAAACTGCAAAGGATATGGCTAATGAAGTTAAAAAATATTTACATAATGAGCTAGAAATGGTTGACACGGACTACATTTTGCAGTATAATCATAAACAGAGAGCAGATTATACTCCTAAACAAAACACAATTGAGGCGTACTTTTCATGACCCAACACTTTATTATTGACTTTGAAACTATTGGTCAAAACTCTCGAGAGGTGCCAGCAATTGATTGTTCGTACACTGTTTTTGATTGGGACCGATTTGCAAGTGATAATCCATACTCGTTTAGAGAATTAGTCTTAGGTATGGAACAGGCTAAGTTTGATATTAAAGATCAAATGGTTAATCACGGATGTAAATATAACGAGCGCGATTTACAATGGTGGATGGATCAGCCAAAAGAACTCCGTCGTAATCTAAAGCCATCAGTTGATGATCTTACAGCAGCTCAATTTACAGAAAATCTAATTGATTATCTTCGCAGTAGTGGTAAGGTTGATTACTGGTGGTCTCGGTCAAATTCGTTTGATCCTGTTATCTTAGATCGTATTGCACAGAACGCAAACAAAGGTCCCTTGCTTAGCAGCTTTTTAAAGTATTGGGCAGTACGAGACACGCGTACTTTTATCGATGCAAAATTTGATTTTAACGTGCCGGGTGGCAAGAACGCATTTGTTCCCGTATCAGATATTGCTAAATGGGAATACAATTTTAAATTACATGATAGTAAACATGATGTTGCTGCAGATATTCTAAGACTGCAAGCTATTGTTAGAGCAGAAAATGATTTGGAGCAGGTAGAAATATGAGTAAAATTGAAATTGGTATTGAAGAACTAAAGAAGCATAAGATCTTTGTAGGTACTCCTATGTATGGTGCACAGTGCGCTGGTACGTACACTAAGGCATCTACAGACTTAGCTATGATGTGTGCAGCTAATGGAATTCCGATTCAGTTCTATTATTTGTTTAATGAAAGCTTGATTCAGCGAGCTCGTAATTATATTGCAGATGAATTCTTGCGTTCTGATTGTACACACTTATTGTTTATTGATGCAGACATTGGCTTCAACCCTCGCGATGTTCTTGGACTATTAGCAGTTAACCTTGCTAACCCAGAAACTAACGACATTGTCACTGGTCTATATCCTAAGAAAACAATCGCTTGGGAAAAAGTACAGAAAGCAGCCGCTGCAGGCAAAGGCGATGAAAATCCTTTTGATCTTGAGCATTATACCGCTGATTATGTATTTAACCCAGTAAACAAAGCAACGACGATTAACCTCGGTGAACCGTTAGAAGTTGCTGAAGCTGGTACTGGTTTTATGCTAATTCCTCGTGCAACGTTTGAGAAATTTAAAGTTGCATATCCAGAATTAAGCTATAAGCCAGATCATGCACGTACTGAGAACTTTGACGGTGATCGTGAGATCCACGCATTCTTCGACTGTATTATTGATCCAGAAACTAAGCGTTATCTGTCTGAAGATTATTTCTTCTGTAAGAAATCACGTGATGCTGGAATGCACGTAGTTGCTTGTCCTTGGATGCAATTGCAACATATCGGCTCTTATATCTTTAAAGGGTCGCTAGGTCATATTGGACAGCTTGGTATGTCAGCAACTGCAGACAAATCAAGTAGAAAGAAATCTTATAACAAAAAGAACAAATAACTGTTGACACCAGTGAATAACTATGTTATTATTAGTATAACAAATCAAACAAGCAATGGAGCTTTATATAATGAAATTCAGTGAACGTACTATCACCATCCTTAAAAGTTTTGCGAGCATTAACAAGTCTATCTTAATGAAACCTGGTAATGTACTCAAAACTGTAACACCGGAAAAAACTCTGGTTGCACAAGCTACTATTCCAGATCAGATCCCGTCTCAAGCGTGTATCTACGATCTGTCTCGTTTCTTGTCAATTCTAAGCCTCTACAACGATCCAGATGTAGAATTCCATGATAAGCATTTTACAATCACCGCTGGCAAGCAACGTACCAAATACGTATATGCAGATATTTCTATGATTCACGCTGCACCAGAAAATGACATTAAATTGCCATCTGATGATGTTGTAGTCGATGTATCGTGGAATGATCTACAATCTGTTATTAAAGCAGCTGGTGTTTTACAATTTCAGGAAGTTGCATTCGTTGGCCAAGAAGGTAAAATCTACCTTAAAGCTATCGACGGCAATAACGCAAACTCAGATGACTATGGCGTTGAAATCGGAACTACATCTGATGAATTTAAGATCATTATCAAAACTGATAATCTTAAACTTTTACCTCAGGATTATAAAGTTACTCTTTGCGCGAAGGGTATCTCTGAGTTTAAAACCGAAGGTGTCACATACCATGTGGCAATTGATACTAAGTCGACTTATAAAAAAGGATAAATGAAAATGACCGAACAAACACAAGCACCAACCCAAGAGCAACAAGAACAAGCTGAAGTACAAATCTCTTTGCAAGATATTGCAACAGTTGTACAGATGATTGATGTTGTTTCACGACGTGGAGCATACGAAGGTAACGAAATGGCAGGCGTAGGTATGCTACGTAATAAGCTAGAAGCGTTCCTTCGTCAAAATGCACCTGAAGGCGAAAACCCTGAAGGTCAAATGCCTGCTGAAGCACCAGCAAATGTACCATCTGGTCCTATGTCTGGTAAAGTAGCAAACTAACTAAGACTCGCTACCTTAGAACGAACGAGGCGGGCTCTCGTTGCTAAATAAACCCGCACTTATTCCTATATTATGATTGGTGATGATGATGACTATTGAAGCAAAAACAAATGAAGTATTGTGGGTCGAAAAATACCGCCCACAGACTATTAATGATACAATCCTCCCAGAAAAAACTAAAGCAGCTTTTAAAAAGTTTGTTGAAGATAAAAGTATTCCTAACCTACTGCTTACTGGCGGTCCAGGTGTAGGTAAGACCACAATCGCAAAAGCTATGCTCGAAGAGCTAGGATGCGATTACATTGTTAAGAATGGTTCACTTAACGTTAATATCGATACACTTCGGTATGAAATCTCTACGTACGCTTCCTCCATGTCTTTATCTGGTGGTCGTAAGTATGTTATCTTTGATGAAGCAGATTATCTAAATGCTACATCAGTTCAACCTGCCTTGCGCAACTTTATTGAAGAATATTCTTCTAACTGTGGCTTCATCTTTACGTGTAACTTTAAAAATCGTATCATTGAACCACTACGTTCTCGTTTGTCTGAAGTAGACTTTACTATTGAAACATCACAACGTCCAAAGATGGCAATGCAATTCTTTAAACGTGTGTGCGGTGTTCTTGATAATGAATGTGTTCCATACGAAAAGCCAGTTCTTGCTAAAGTAATTGAACGTCACTTCCCAGACTTCCGCCGTGTTCTTACTGAGCTTCAAACATATTCTGCATCCGGTGTCATCGATGAAGGTATCTTTGTTAACCTAAAGCAAGAGTCTATGGATGAAGTATTCAAGCAGCTTAAAACTAAGAACTTTACAGGAATGCGTAAATGGGTTGCTTCTAACAGCGATCAAGATATGAATGAAATGTTCCGTCGCATTTACGACATGGCAACTGATAAAGTTGAAATGAAATCTATGCCGGGTTTCGTAGTTACTCTTGCTGATTATATGTACAAAGCAAACTTCGTAGCTGATACTGAAGTTAATATGGTTGCTTTCCTTACAGAAGTAATGATGGAGGCTGAATACAAATGATATACGATATATTAACATTTGCGCTTGGTTGTTTCGTTGGTGTCGTTGGGTGGCAGGTACTAGTAGTATCTGGAGAGATTATAGAGGAAAAGAAAGCTCGCTATCGTGCAGGTACTCATGACTACTATGGTAACAGAATAGATAAGGATGATGTATAATGGGTCAGTGGATAGATAGACTTATTAACAAATCAACCGTTGACTGCGCTTTTTGTGGAAAAAAGGTTGACAAAAAGACATGTTTCAGTGTAAAATTAAATACAGCAGAAGGCCTTCATACAATCAAGGCTTGTAAAGACTGCGGTGATGATGTTAACGAAGTACTCAAAGCTATTGAGGAGGTTAAGAATGACTCTCCCGTGTGAACGCAGACGTGCAGTAAATAATACTCGTCAGTTTTTAGTAGATCTAATGGATCCTAAGAAAACACCAAGGGTACCATCGGCTGTACGTAAAGAAGCTTATCGTTGCGTTAAACATTATCCAGACGATTATTACATGGAACAGGCTGCTGAACAAGCGCCAGAAGTATTTGGAGATTGGAAAAATGAGTAAAGCACATAGTCCGTTTGATTACATGAACGCGGTTTCTTTCACGAAGGAAGATCTTATTGGCAATAGCGATCAGCCAGATATTGCTGAGAAAGACTATAGTCCTTATATGGTTAACCGTGGATTTGCTAACTTTGAAGATACTATTCTCCATGCTAATGAATTAAACCAAAGACATCATCTCTTTCATGGTGCACAGTTTGATTATTATCGTGGTGCATTACGCAAACGTAAACGTTTTTCTAAATGGCCAAAGGCTGATAAAAGCGATGATCTTGATGCGATTCAGCAAGTGTATTCGTGTAACCGTACAGTAGCAAAACTATATTTCAAAGCCCTTACAAAAGATGATCTTAAGGTAATTCATAACAAGATGAATATCGGCGGAGTTTCTAAATAGGATAAATATATTGGATGGTCATGGTGAGCATCGTGATAATAATAAACAATATAAAATAAGGTGCTGTATGTTATGGAAAATGAAGACATTTTCAGAGGCGTCGGTATAGAAATTTCGCTCCCTACTCCCGATAGTTTTTTGAAAGTCAAAGAAACTCTCACTAGAATTGGCATATCTTCTCGCAAAGAAAAGAAATTATATCAAACATGTCATATTCTACACAAGCAAGGACGATACGCAATTCTGCATTTCAAGGAATTGTTTATACTAGACGGTAAGAAAAACACATTTACAGAAGAAGACTTAGCAAGACGTAATACGATTGTTAATTTGTTAGAAGAATGGGAATTGATCTCTATAGTTAATCCGATGTCGGATGAAGCTGTATCTGCTCCTATAAATCAAATTAAGATTTTATCTCATAAAGAAAAATCTAATTGGACCCTTGAGGCCAAGTATAATATTGGGAAAAAGTGATATGAATGTATATAAAGTGAATGAATTAGCAGAGCTGCCAGAATACGCAACAGATGGTTCAGCCTGCTTCGATATTAAAGCATGTATTAAGAATGGACAACGTTTAAGATCTTTTAACTCTTTTAATAAAGAAATGTCAGTAATGGTAAAGGGAGTCGGCGGGGTTAAAGACGCTTTCCAATTGCCACCAAGCATTAGGTGTTTAGTACCAACAGGTCTTATCTTTGATATTCCTGCAAAACACGTAATGAAAATGTACATCCGTTCATCAGCTGCTTTGAAAAAAGGGCTGACCTTGGCGAATGGCGTTGGTATAATTGATTCGGACTATGTCGAAGAATCTTTTATCATGCTGGAGAATATTTCTGATAGTATGGCAACAATTGAAAACGGTGAAAGGTTAGCTCAATGTTTAATTGAGAAGACTCTTAGCATGAAGATTGTTGAAGTATCAGAAAGACCAGGACAAAAAACTGATCGTGATGGTGGGTTTGGAAGTACTGGTGAATAACACATATTACTAAATGTAATAACCTTTTTTAAGTTTATACACATTTAGCAGTATAAATAAAGATGTAGGAATGCCGTAATAGGGTTCCTACACTTTTAAACCGTCGGTTAATACGACACATAAAATAATCTTGCTTAACAGGAGATAGCAAAATGACACAACACAACCCGAGAACCCATGCACAGTTCACTACAGATTTACTTAACGATCCATACTTTATTGGATTTGAAAATCTTGTGAATAAAATGACGTTGCCAATGCAAGGCAAACAGAATTATCCCCCATATAATATCATTAGAAAAAGTGACAATTCTTATGAATTGCAACTCGCTGTCGCAGGCTTTTCTTTTGAGCAACTTGATATTGAAGTTAAAGATGGGATTTTGTCTATTTTAGGCGAAAAGAATATAGATCGAGAAGATAGTAATGAGTACCTTCACAAAGGAATCTCTGCACGATCCTTTACTCGAACGTTTACTCTATCAGATACTATTGTTGTAAACAATGCTGATTTGAATAACGGTATTTTGAGTATTGATCTTGAAAATGTTATACCAGATGAAAAGAAACCTCGTAAGATTAATATCACGAGACCAACGGAAAAATAACTTATCGCCCTCAGGAGGGGCAACTAATGAAAAAGGCTATTTCTTGGATTAAGGAATGTGACGGACACTTTTGTAATACTATATCTGAATTTGCGCTATTAGTTACTATGATGCTTACAACATATCATTGTATTGCATTAATATCATAAGTTTATAGAAAGGGAGCTTAATTGCTCCCTTTTTTATTACGCTATTAAACCACTAGTTATTCCATACGCTAACAATGTCTTAGCACCCATACCACCACCGCCACTAAAACTTACTTGCGATACTTGATGTCCGCCGTTAGTTATATAAGTTGGTGAAGGCGCGATAGTGGTGTTGCCACCTATGATAACTTGTCCACCCGGAACACCAGATATTTTATCTGCAGCTCTTGCTTTAGCTCCATCATCTTTCGAAGGAGTAAAACCAAGATCCCCTTGCCACTGATATCCTTCCCCAGGATGATAAATAGAACCTCCTGGAACAATCTCAATGCCGTTGAGATTTGATCCACGCCGATTGCGCATTATTTCATTCATCATTAGCAAATTCTCATAGGTTGAGTTATAATCTTGTAATGATGTACCAGGCAATCTTTCGCTATTTGAATCAATCATACTATTATATCGGTCTCTTAGACCCGTGCGTATTGCTTCTAAAGAATCTACACTAACATCCATATCATTAAGTTCACTCGACATTTCTAATATTTGTCCTTCCAACGCCGATGCTTGCATTTGCCCACCAACGCCCATAAGATCAAACCTTGCCTTTTCAGTTCGTAAATACGCAATCTCTTCCATCATATTTTGCAATGGGGATATAGTTTTGTTTAGAGCTAAGACTTCAGGTGTAGTCATGCCTTCAGTTGCAGCTGCTTGTTCTTCGGGTGTCATAATCGATAAATTAGTGCCTAAATTTTTAAATTCTTCTTTTCTAGTTAGTAGAATACGGTCAGCTTCTGCTAAATCGGCTTCCAACTGAGCTTCGTTTTCTGCTTTCCTCTGATTGTACCAGTCATACATTTGTACGCCAAGACTAAGAGAACCACCTACAATTGCTCCAATTAAAGCGCCACCGGGACCAAACATTGATCCAATATATGCTCCAGTTAAAGCACCCTTTGCAACAGAGCCACTGGCCTTTAAGTACTGTCCATACGGTTTAGTTTCCCAGCCTGACGGTAACACTTGATCGGCTAACCAGTTAGCGGCCTCGTCACCAAACATAAGAGCCAGACCAACAACACCACCGGCCATTTTCGCCTTCAGGCCTATCATCTTTTTGCCAGCCCCGCCATCTCCGCCACCGGCCAAAGCTTTGCCAGCCCCAAATAACGCACCAGCGCCCAAACCAAGTCCGAATATTGATAAAGGGTTATCAGTAAATTCGTCAACCTTTGTAATTACGTCACCAAAAAATGCAGTAATTTTACCAAGATCTTTTGCTAATAATTTTGTATCCGCAGCAATCTCGTTCATGGATACACCAAACGCCGCCATATCTTCAAACGCAGTTTCAGAAACACCAGCATCTATTAGAGCTTCTTTAAGGCCACCTTTTTCATCGATGTATCCTTTGATAAGATTAGTAGCCACGAATCCACCGGCGCCGATCATTGCTAGGTTCTTTAACGTAAGTAATTTAGCAATCGCGTCACCTTTCTTTTCACCAACTTCGCTTAATGGTTTAACACCTTTACCTTTATCATCGTCAGTTTGGTTAGCAAGAGGAGTTTTTAGTTCTTCAAATTGCTCATTAGTTTTAAGTCTTTCTTGCGCAGTTTCAGCCAAACCTAGCTGAGTACGCATCATATTTGTCTGTTCTAATATGTTATTTGAAATAGCAGTAAATACGTTACCGAACTTTTGCAATTCGATTTTCACAGACCGAATTGAGTGAGTCCCACTATTTCTATTGAGATCACCTTCGGCCTTTAGCCTTTGGATAATTGCCTGTGTTTCTAACGATAGTTCTGCCATTTACTTCTAACCTTTATCTGCGTTTTGCTTTTCTATAAATTCAACTAACATTCCAAAGTAAATATCTCTTTCATACGGAATCAAACTTTCAATTTCATTTATAGAGTATTTGTGATGCTGTGCCATCGCGAATATCATTTTGTAATATTCAGATAAGTTCGTATGGCACAGCGCTAGGTAAAAAAACTCCGCATTCCTTCTATCACAAACGTCTTTGCATCACCGTTCGAATTTGTATATTTCATTTCATGCCGTAATTTTGGCATAGTCTCAAAGAATTCTTGTATTTGCTTAATAACCCCACCGTCAAGACCATCCATAAACGTATCAACTTCTTCGCCTGTATAATCTTTAAACTTGAAAATTTCATCTTCAGAAGCTAACATATCTAAACACGAAATCATTAACAAGTAGTTTATCAAAGGATCGTTTTGATCCATTTCAACAATTTGTATAAACTGATCAATAGTAGGATACTTTAAAAATAAAGTAAAGTCTTCGTTTATTTTAATTTCGTTAGTATGTCCATCGAAACGTGTTAGCGTAACTGTATCAAGATCTAAATTTAACTTTACGTCTTCATCCGTGTCTTTATCTTTAATATTAAACCCAATTTCGTTATTCACTGATTTAGATCTTAAAATAAGAAGTATATATTCTAAATCAAACATCGGTAGATCTGATACATCTTTTTCTATTAAACAATTATTAACAATCTGTTTAGAAGCCAAAACTTCTTGTCGTGCTTCTTTTGATTCTTGTGCTACTAATAAAATCTTTTCTTCTTTAACTGTGAACGGTCTGTATTTAACCTTTTCACCGGTAGAAGGTAGTTCTAATTCAAAGATAGGTAAGTCAATCTTAGGTAAAGCCATTATTTATTTCTCCATTATTTAAAAAAACTACTTATTCTGCCAACGGCATTACTAACGGTAGTATATTTGTTCACAGCATCTTGTACAGTTCGTGGTACTAAGTCTTGCCCAATTAATTGACCAACAGCGCCAAGGCCATTTATCAGTCCTAATAATCCGTTGCCTCTGCCATAACGTGCAGTAGGTGATCCAATTCGTTCTCCAGTAAATTGTATTCTATCATAGTGAAAGCTTACAGGTAATACAGAAAACGAGTCATTATTTTCCCATGCTAAATCAACATCGCCAATTTGAAACGGGAATGCATTATCTAGAATAACTTCGTAATATTGTCCTGATTGTTCGTAGTTAACAGAATATTGTCTAATAGTAATACGACAACCGTAGTCATCTTTGTATCCTATTTCATATGGAAGTTTACCACCTACTTCTGAAAAGGTACCGCCTTGTGTACCAAAGTTAACTACGTTTTGCGCCCACGAATGGAACCAAGATAAAACCTGATGATCTGAGTCAAGTAAGAAAATTGCTTGTACTGGTTCTATATTAACTGCCATAGGCATCATTCGCATTTTTTGAGCAACTGGCTCATAGCTTGCTGAGTTGAAAACAAGACCAGGAATAGATGCATTCTTACAGAAAAACGTGAGATCGCGTGAGTTTGCACGTGAGTTAATTGGTGCACCTTTAGGAGGTGTTATCTGTACTTCGAACAATGACCCACGCGCAGGACCACCGAACCAGTCCATCTGCGATTTAAATTCATTTATGTTAAATGCCATTATCTTCCCTTTGCCGTTTTTCTAGAATCAGCATATACTTGCGTTGCAGTGGCACCAACAAACTTTTGCATTGGTAAGAACAAAGCGATATCCCATTCAGCAGGATTTATGTACGCCGGTTTTGATCTTACGTGTGCATTCAAATAATGTTTAATACAGGGCTGAAATTCTTTAAATTTAGTAGCACCGTTTAAAATCTTATATGAAGCTGTTAGCTTAGTAGTTTCGTCGAAGTTCTTGTTATTCAATACTGTGTATAACGCATCCATTAATTTAGCTCTTAAAATTGGAGGTAAGTAATGCATGTTAATACCAAGGAACCCGCCTTTAGCTTTATTTATTGGAAATATCAGTGGAAACCTGTCATAATACGGTAAAGTATCTTTATGTTTAGGATCATAAGCAAACAAATACATATTACCCATAGCAAACTTACTATCTTGCCGGCGTTCACTATCACTGTTTAATTCTTTAATTAGCTTATCGCCTTGCGATCTGTTTCTTTGTGTGCGGCTGACATTCTTAGCCTGATCACGATACCATTCCCGTGCTGCATCAGTACGCGCTGGTGCATTACCAGATCTAATACCTCGAAGGAGGATGTCGTCAAATATCGCTGCCATTTACTTTATTCCTAATTGATCTTCAGTATAAATTTGGAAGTCCCAACCACGCGATGCGCAAAACGCTGTAGCTGCTTTCCACTTTGCTTCGTTTATGCCCCAAGTCTTAACTTCGTTTAAGTAAGCTCTGGAAACTCTACCTTTTGGTGTACTCCTCTTATTTATATCAGGAGGCCTTGTTTGGTATTTAGGTTTAATCTCAATCATTAGAGTCTTTACGCCACCACCTTTATTCAGCGGTACTCTACTATGAACAATAACATCAGGATAATATCTATGTCGCTTCCCGTCTATTGGAGAGTAATATGGTACAACTACTTCTTCGGATTGCCACCATATAACATCAGGATGAATATCTACATATCTAAAAAACTTAAATTCCCACATAGACCGATAAATAATCTTCGTAGGATCACCTTTATATTTACTAGGGTTTTTAGGCTTGAACCTACCACTATATGCCATCTGTCCACCTCACCTTATGCTATATGTTATAAATAGAATTAATAGATTATTTATATTCAAAGGGTAATATCAATTATGGCAAGCAATAGACCAGAAGACGCTATAGCCGCAGCCGAAAAAAGTAGTTCAAGCGCTGCCTCGTTTAAGCGGTTTCCAAACAAGCCTTTTCCGCACAGCATGCTTTTGGTGTTCGAAGAATATGATTTTAAAAATTTTGGTAACGGCGAATTTGGCAAGCTATTAACAGGTTCTGAAGATGCTGCCGCAGGCGGATGGGGATCTGCTAATAACAATAGACAAAGCGGGATTTCATTGCGAAGCTCTGCATCATTAGAGTTGCCATTTCCAAAGCAGCTTGTTGATAATAGTAAACTGCAATATAACGATATGAAACAAAATCCGTTGATTGAATCTGCAGTGACTGCGATTAAAAATGGATCCGGTGGTGCTGAATCGATTAGCGCTATTCCAGGGGCACTACAAAACCTCGGTAAAGCCGCTGCTAGTGCAGACGGTACTGGTTTGGGTAGTGCTTTGGAATCTTTAGGATCTAATCCTGCTGGTGCAGCAAGCGCAGCAGTTGCCATGTTAAGAAGAGGCTTGCCAGATTTTATAGGTGATTCTTTAAATTTAGCTACAGGGCAAGTACTTAACCCTAGGGAAACATTAGCGTTTGAAGGTGTTGCGCTTAAGTCTCACACATTTAACTGGGATTTGTATCCTAGTAATAGAGAAGATTCTCAGCAAATACAAGACATTATTAGATTTTTGAAGAGACACATTTTGCCAGTAACACAAAACATTGGTGATCCCGCAACAGGTGGTATCGCAAAGGCTTTCTTAAAGTTTCCACATATATGTAAGATATATCTTACTGGCGTTGATTCGCAGTACTACATGAAATTTAAACCAGCTATGATTACAGATATGACTGTTGATTATGGTGCAGGTGGTCAACTAGGTATCATGGCTGGCGGTCGTCCAGCTGGCGTTAACATTGCGTTATCATTTCAAGAACTACAAATCGAAACTGCCGAAGATTACGGTGCATCTCCCGAGCAGTCTCCTGATGTTGTTACTGATGCTATGGTTGATGCTACGCAACAAGCCTTGGACTCTAACGCAAAAGCCGCTGCAAGAACAGCTGCAATTGCTGCTGGCGTCGCTGCTGGCAACGGAGGCAGATAATGAAATATTTCGAGAACTTCCCAACAATAGTATATGAAGGACAACGAGTAAAAGATATTACTCGCAGAAATTCATTTACAGATATGATCGCAGCTAATCCTATGGTAGCTTTGCCTTATACAATAAAAGAAGGCTATAAGCCAGAAGATGTTGCGTACGCGTATTATGGCTCTACTGATTATACTTGGCTGGTAATGATGTCAAATAACATTATTGATCCTTATCATCAATGGCCTATGGCTGAAGCAGATTTTAATGCGTATATAACAGATAAATATGCTGAGCAATCTGGCAAATTAGGTGATGAAGTGGTTGAATGGACAAAAGACGATAATGGTGACAACATCATCTATTATTACAGAGAGGTTTAACAGATGGCTGTTGATATAATTAAGTTAGCACCAGAATCATTCCAAACGATTTATCTTAGAAAAGAAGATCGTATTGTGTTGCGTACTGAGCAAGGCCGTAAAATTATTATTAAACGTATCATTCCGAGTGAATGGAAAGAGTGGAAAGTTTACGATCAAGAAGTTGCTATGAACGAAAATAAGAAAGAAATATTTCTCGTTGACCGAGCAGTACTGCCTATAATTACAACCGAATTCACCAGAAAAATTAAAACCTAATGGCTGACTTTAATCCCTCAGAAGTTCAAATACTTAAAGCAGAACTTTTATCATACGATGGTATAACGAGACGAGACATATCTACAAACTACATTTATGGTTTTGAGATTGCCCAGTCTATGGACACCGTTGCATATGCTGGCAAGCTAAATATTATTGATACTTCTAATCTATTAGAAGGCATGCCAATACGTGGTGAAGAAACTCTAAATTTAGTATTAAGAGGAACAGACTTAAACACTGTTGTTAGAATAGCTGGTATCATACACAAGGTTGACGATATATCTCCAGCTGGTAACTCTGGCGGATTAACTTATGCTATTCATTTTGTTTCGAAAGAATCGTTTAAAGCTAGTACTAAGAATGTAATGACGTCTTTCCAAGATATGCCAAGTCAAATGGCGTATGAAATATTTAAAGAGAATTTTGTTGAAGATTTAGGTGAAGCATCTTATAAAGATCAAGATAACGATAAAATAAACTTACCTTACCAAACAGTTAGATATCCTATTACTAAAACTGGCGATGTTAGAAGCGCGCCCGATAGACATTTTGTTTTACAACCTGCCCAAAATACTACGCGTGTTATTATTCCAGATTTAAAGCCAACTGAAGCAATGTTTTTTGTAGCAGCACGAGCATTTAATCCTGCAACACCGTCACAGACATTTAGATTCTTTGAAACGTTTGATGGCTTCTATTGGTGTACAGACGAGTATTTCATTAGAAAAGCAAATAACACTAAAGGCAAAATAATAGATTTATTCTATGCCCCGGTAGTAGACTTAGATGCTAAAAATGCCGAAGCACAGCTTAAAAGGATTGAAACTCTACATATTTTATCTAAGGGTATTGATACATCTACAGATTTATATTCTGGTGCGTATACTAACGAAGTTGTAGAAATTGATCTTATTAAAAAGAAAGTTGATTTAAAATCATTTAATTACGATAATGCAGAATACATTGATATGTCGGGTTCTAAAAGATCTCTTAGTGATAACCCACACACTGAAAAATTTAGAAAAGATACATTCACATCTGATAATGCCAGAAGATTTATGTTGTTTAAAAACTACAATAGTCCCGGCGATATGGTTTCCGCACAACTGCCTGATGCAAGAATTCCTGAGATTACAAGTAACCGTATTTCGTATTATCACCATTTAAATAATACTTCTATAATAGCTCAGATGAAAGGTAGATTAGATATTAGACCTGGAATGATAGCAAACTTAGAAGTTAAGGGTATGAACAGTGTTGCTGATAACTTCGACGCTAACCAATCGTTGTCTGGCCGCTATTTAGTACAGAAAACACAACACGTACAAGATGAAAACGGTACTTTACAAACAACGTTGCAACTTGCTAAATTTGATTGGAGTGGCAAACAGCAATTGTCGAGTACTACTACCACTGATATGCCTGATGAAGGAGGAGCTAGATAATGTTTGATTACGGTGTAGGTATTAGAAACCCATTATTTTTTGTAGGTGTAGTAGAAAACAATAATGATTTAAGATTAGAAGGTCGATGCCAAGTGCGCGCATTTGGTATTCACGGTACCATAAAAGAAGTTCCAACGGATATGCTTCCTTGGGCTATTATTGGACAAGGTGGATATGATCCAAACGTTGTACCAAAGATTAACACTTGGGTTTACGGAATGTTTTTAGATGGTCGTGATGCACAGCAGCCATTAATACTTGGGATGATTCC
>Ga0075443_10000283_pt1 | contig 21602 bp, 9 predicted proteins | sample CoawatmetaG00DNA_3_FD_71583 | JGI IMG/M metagenome (GOLD analysis project Ga0075443, IMG submission 71583) | Marine microbial communities from the West Antarctic Peninsula - Coastal water metaG006-DNA | ecosystem: Environmental > Aquatic > Marine > Coastal | place: Atlantic Ocean: West Antarctic... | reverse complement strand
GTCTTGTTGGTAAGTAATGCACCACGAGCTTGACGATGTTCGTTTGAAAGTGCAACGTCTCCGTAAATTGGATCATCTACGTTTGTTACATCATTTTGCATAATGTCGATGATATTATCAAAGGCCGCGTTTGAGCGAGCAATTGCAGTAGAATCAGTTAATACTTCAGATGCGATTTTACCTTTTAGCCAAGTAATTGCACCAACAGTTTGTGTTAACTGTTCGTTAATAACTGCGTCAGCACCAACTGTACCAATGCGATAACCTTTACCTGTGTAATATGAGTTAACAGTAGAGTCTGTTAATACATCTCTTGCGACTGCATCAAGAATAAATCCTGTGTCACGCTCACATTTAGCTTTATCGTATGTGAAGTAATTATCTTCTAACCAAGCTGTAACTTCTGCCTGAAGATATGCTTTGTTCTTCTGAAGAATTCTGCTAGCATATACGCCTTGCGTTGTAGAACTAACCTTAACTACAGCACCTTCATCAGCACTTACAAAAGTATGAGCACCGGTGTATGTTCCAGCGTTACCAACGTTTACTGTAAGTGTGTCTGTTGTTACTGCACTAATTTCTAATGGTAACTTGTAAGCATAGTCTCCAATACGTGGTGACAAGTCAGTAGCAACACCGGTTCCAGGATCACAACTAAATTCAAAGCTTTGTGGCTGTAATTCAACATGATCTGCTGTAGTAAGATCGTGACCAGCTATAGTTATAACAAACTCTCCACTTACTGGATTGTATGTTGCATCAGTTGGTGTGAACGCTTTCTGAACCTTAGCAGCATCTGTAAAGTAAAGCGCGTTAGCATTGATACAATCAATTTCAGCACTTACGAATGTGTGGTTATTAGCATGACCGTTTGCATTGCCAACGTTTACAGTAATTGTATCAGCAGTTACTGATTTTACTCTAACTGGCTCTTTATAAGCAGGATGGTCGTATAATGGAGCAGCATCGGTACCTGTTACACCGCCAACATCGCAACTAAAGATCATTGACTCTGGAGCAATTTCAATCCACTTACCAACTGGTAAATCGTGATTTCCGATTGTGATTTCCATGTCACCAGATACTGGATTGTATGATGCAGTTTGTGGAGTAAACTTACCTTCCCACATATCAGCTTCACGAATCGCGTTAGCAGTTGCAGATACAAATGTATGTACTGATGTATCAGTTGACTCACCGACATTGATTGTGATCGTTGTTGCATCTCTATCAGAAATTGTAACTGGTTTCTTATAAGCAGGATGTCTTTTCTCTGCTTGAACAGCGTCAGTTGATGCTGATACAAAGGTATGAACTCCGCCACCATCTACAACTGAACCGACGTTCATATTAATGGTTGTACCATCAACACTATCAATTACGATTTGCTTCTTGTAGAAAGGGTGATGTGATTCAGGAGCAGGATGATTTGTTACGTTACCATCCAAAGTACATGTAAACACTAAGCTGCTTGGCTTGAATTCTACAAGATCACCAGCTTTAAGAGCATTTGTACCAATAGTTACACTAAACTCTCCGGTTTCTGGAACGTATGTAGCAGCAGTTGGAGTATAGTTAATGAACTGTGTTGTTGGATATGTGTGTTCTGTAACGTTGCTATCAAGTGCACAAGTAAACGTTAAGCTGTTAGGCTCAATGTAAACGTTATCACCGATGTTAAAGTCATGTGAACCAATTGTAAGTACTGTTGTACCTGAAGCCGGAGCATATACAGCATTTGAAGGAGTATACTTTTTGCCGTTATTATTAAGCAATCTAGTCATTTCATCAAAAGCTTGGTTAGCTCTATCTTCTGCAATCGTATTAGTAATTAGTGCTGCAGTTTCTGATTTCAGATAATTAACTGAACCAACTGTTTGGGTTAACTGATCAGTAACGCTTACCTCACCAGACTTAGTACGATATGCCGCACCAGTTTGGATTGAGTTGTAGTTTGTTCCAAGGATCATATCTCTTTGAACTGCAGGCAAGATATATTCTTCAGTATCTCTATGACATTTCTTGCTGTCGTAGAAGTAGAATTCTTGATCTACCCAGTCCATCATGTGATCTTGTATAAACTCTCTGTTAGCTTGTAGTTGCTTACGTGCATTTCTCTTATCAGCTGAGATTGCAACGTTATCAGAGAATGTAATCTGTTCGCCAATTACTGATACCGCATCAGCTTTAGCAGATACAAATCTGTGTTCGTAGTTAGCAGCAGTTAATCCTGGGTTAACAGTAATTGTGTTTGCTGATGTTTCAATGATTGGCAACGCAGCTAGATAAGCTTTTTCAGACGCTCTTGGGTGACTGATCTCAGTCTTGAAGTTATCGCTTGAGCATGTGAATGTGAAGCTTTCTTTTGCAAGATTTACATATCTACCAACTGTTAAGTCGTGAGTACCAATTGTTATAACCATGCGACCAGTTACTGGATCGTAAGTTGTTTTGGTTGGTGTATATTTTGCACCTGTGTTATTCAAAGCATTGATAATTGTATTGAATGATGAGTAAGCTTCAACTGCACCTTCTGGGCTTTCAACTTGTATAATGTTATCAGTAGTTTTGCGTAATCTTTCGAACGAAGCTACTGTTTCATTTCTTTGATTTTCAAGAGTTGTTCTTGCAGTATTAACATAATAAGCTAAACCAGTAGTTGTAGCGTTATAGTTAGTATCTAGCAACATATCAAACTTGGTTGCTGGCAAGATATATTCTTGGATATCACGTTCACACTTAGCACTGTCGTAAGCATAGAATTCAGAGTTATTATCAATCCAATCTACGAACTGATCAATAACGAATGCTCTGTTATCTTGTAATACTTCACGGGATGCAACAGCATCTTGATCACCAGTATCAGCGAACGTAATAGCATTAGCAGCTTCTACACCATTTTGAAGAATATTTAATGATTCATCTAAAGATGTGTTTAAGCGTGATAGCACTTCAGCATTTTGTTCTTGAGCAAAGATGTGATTGATTTCACCTTTGATATGCTCAATAGAACCAACAGTTTCAGTCATTTGATCGTTAACAACGATGTATGAGATAGGCGAACGATATGTGATACCGTTTAAACGTCCCCAATAGTTACTGTCTGTAGCAACATCGTAAGATGCACTATCAACAATTAATCCTGAATCTCTAAAGCACTTGTCTGCATTATAACCTTGATAACCAAGTCCTGGCGAACCATCAAACCCGGTTGTTGTGTTAGCAGTTAAGTAATCAACCACATTATCTACGATTGCTTGCTTGTTTTCTTCAAGAGAATCTGCAAAAGCTGTGTCACCAATTAATTCAACTTTGTTTGCGTTAGCCGGTCTAATAATAACTGTGCTACCGCGAGCTCGCATTGAGATGTCACCAAACTGTGAACCGGAGTTGTTCAGGGTCATCTGACCGCCATCTAGTGCAAAGAAAGCTTGGCGTGTAAAGATTGACAAGGAACCGATACCGTTAACACCAGCACCGTTTTTGGCAACGTAGCCTGTGCCGTTTTGAGTACGCGGTGTAAAACCAAAACATAATACGTATGTAAATAGCGAGTCAGTATCTAGTACTGCTCTGTCAGCTAATAGACAACCACCGCCACGACCAACTAGTCTGTTAGGGAAATCATCAATACCGATTGATTCAATTGTACCTGTACCGCCACGTTGAGCATAAAGGATGTCACCAATTTCTACGTTACCCTTAAGGTTTCTAACGTAAATTTGACGAGCTGAATCAATATCAGCAATGTAAGAAACATAACCTGTAGCACCAGACGAGAATGTTACTTCGTCATCAACTTCAAATTGCGCTTGAACACTGTGTCCAGCTGACATGTAGAATTCTTGACCTAAGTCGAGGATTGTACCTTTAGAGTTGAATGGATTCAAAGGTGGTTCAACATCCAAACGGTTAAAGTTTGAAAGCTGTGAGCTATCTCGAATATATGGAGAACGTCTTAACAAAGCACCTGGACGGTATGCAATAGCAAAACCACCTTCTGGTTGGTCAAAGTTATCTACTTCAAAGTTCATATAACCGAAACCTTGAACGTAGTTACCAGATCCAACTAGAATACCGTTAGTCTTTTCCCATCCCTTTTTCTTCTGAATAACTGTTGCATACTGACCTGCTGTTGAAGTCATTGAACAATCATCAGGTAACATGATTGGTTCATCAACATAGTAAGTACCAGGACCTACTGAGATGTGTACCGCGTTATTAATGTCGTTACGATCAAACAATCCACCAGCTTTTTGTAATGCAAGTTCTTCAGCACGCTTTAAAGTGCGCACTGGCTGTAGAATACTACCTTGATAACTATCATCGCCATCTGTTGCAACGTGAACTTTAAGAGATTTTTCTGTCTTTCTAGAAAACTCATCGTACAACTGACGGTAAGTCATTTTCTCTGTATCGCCAGTCTTGACGTTCTTCAGAGCAAAATAACTATCTTCGTCAAGCATCGGCTCAAATTGTTGTGTTAAATTCATATCAAAGTCAACAAGTTCTGACTGATTAATAGTTGAATTAGCAACAACTGATTCTGAGATATCAGAATTTTGAATAGTTGATCTTTGTTGTACTAGATCATCAGAAGTAGAACTTCCGATTGAGATATTTGTAGCAACAACAGTATCCATTGCACCAGTTAAGATTGCATTTTCTAATACGGGATTAGTGAATACGTTGTCAGAACCAGTACCATTTGAAAAGTCAGACTGTGTAATATTAACATTGTTTGCAGTGCTATCATTAAGAGCAGAAGACGTAATGGTAATATTATTAGCTGATGTATCGATGATTTCTGAATTGCTAATAAGTGTATCCCAAATTTGACCATTTGAGAATCTTGAATTAGTAATATCAACATCATCTAGATCAGTGTTAGTGATCTCTGAATTAGATATGAATGTATCGAACAGGAATGTGTTACCTGAGATAACAGAATCTGTAATTGAACCATTAGCAAACGTTGTTGTAACGATAGCACTATTCGAGATTAAAGCATCTTCGAGAACAAGCTCATCAATTACGATGTTTGTAAGAATTAGGTTGTTTGCTGTACCACCTTCGATGGTAACGTTATTATAAAACGAATCATCAATTGTTGAGTTGGTAAAGATGTTATTATTACCAGTTGAGTTATTTAACTCGCTTTGATCAACAATTGTGTTTGTGAATATGTTGTTGTTACCAGTACCGTCAGAAAAATCAGATGTAAGGATTGCAACGTTTGATACTTCTGTGGTAGTCATTGTACCACCAGAAATATCACTTGATACAATCTGTGAGTCGTCTATAGTACCGTTGTTGAAAATGTTACGGTCCATAATGTTATCTTCAATAGCTGAATTGAAGATTCTAACACCAGAAACTGATCCACCAGTGATTGTAATACTATCAAAGATTTCGTACTGAATCGCAGCAACAAGTTCTTTTCTAGTTATGTTTTTAGTACCGTCATCGCCTTGGATAAGGTTAACGATAACAAAAAGGTCTTCAGAGCGAGTATTGGCACCTTTAATTGGACCTAATTCTGAAATCTTTGACATGCGAGGATACCCTTATGTGTTTTCTTTTATTTATAAAAATCACGTGGAGGTCTGGGCTAGTTATGAGCCACTCTACGAAATTTATTTAAATATATTTATGACAAATCAATCGTCGTAGAAAGTAGATCCACTAGAGTTGTCCGCTGCTGTTTTTATTTATACTACTCGGTGCGCTAATCTTATTATACTTGGTGAACAATAAAATAACCTTGATCCTTGCTTACTTTTTTAGCAAACACTGTTGAAACACCTGCATCGATTGCGATATTATAGATTTCACGCGGGCCATTCCAGTCTTCGTATACGCCCATAACTTCTCTTTGATCTTCTGCTACTTTATTCCCAGAGTGGTCGTAGTAGTCGATTTTGTAGCAAGTATCGCGATGACTTCTGATGTAGTGTTTAGTTCCTAAAATTTCGTTTGTTGTAGTGTTGATATAGTAACCTAAGTTCTCATGCCAATCTTCTACATCATCACCGATTTTAGAACCTGCCGGGATATTTTGTGGTTGGTTTTTGTAAATTCTTAATGAGTCAGTGCCGATACTTAATAAGTCTGCACACACGAATGCAACATCAATTTTATAAGCAGCCGAGTACCATTCAGGACCAAGCACGTATCCAATCAGTTCTTCAAACTTGGCTTGGTATTCTTCACCTCTTTGGTGCATAATAAGTCCAACACTAAACTCGTCTTGTCTTCGAGTGAAAACAAGAGAATGGATCATATCATTTGGAACAATATCTAAAGCTCTATCTAAAGATGGATAAAACCCTTTAAACTTTTGCATATTCATATCACGTTCCTCAAACTACTTTTGTAGTGGTTATAGCACCACTATTTGTTAAACTAATTTCGAATACGTGGTTTTTAATCCTAAGCGCTTCAGTACCAGTATTTGCATTAGGCTGAAATACACCATCTGAAATCGCGTTTCCTGCGGTGTTGACTTGTGGCTTTGTTAATGTATTAATATTATAGAGCATAGCTCCTGGATTTCCGTCACCACCGCCATAGTTACCGCCAGTGCCGTTTTGACCACCGCCTCCGAGAACTATATAATATTTTACACCAGAAACCAACTCGTAAACGTGTGTTAAGGATGCACCTGTGTTTCCTCCAGTACCAGCTTCGCCTGGAAGATCGTTATTATAACCACCATATGAACCCGAGCCTTCATCACCACCGCCACCGCCACCTGCAGCACCCCAATTTCCCCAAGGTGCGCTTGCTCCTGCTGCGTTAGCTGCGCCACCAGCACCACCTGCACCAAAATCTGAGCTAGCTCCAGCCGTACCAAGAACAGTATCGTTACCATTTGCTATCTTCCCGCCGGCCCCACCAGTACAAATTACAGTATCGATATATTGTCCAGAGTTCACTAAAACATTGGATATAGTACCAGCTGATACAAGTTGATCATAAGTTGCTTTTGTTATAATACCAGTACTTCTTCCAGACGGTGCTCTTCCAGTTCCTGAATTATTTGCAAATCCGTTGCCGCCACCGCCGCCACCACCAAACATTAGTACACTAAATTGCACGGAAGCTCTTGCGGCGTAAAAATCTCCAAGAGAGATAGCGCCACTTGTAGGAATATTTTGGTTGTAAGTGTTATTAGATACGAATTTTGAGTTGCGGTAATACTCCTCAAGTCTGTGTGGTGCAGCGCCGCCAAATTCATCAACAATATCTGTTATTGATATTGTACCCGAAGATTTAATAGCCATATTATTTACCTACTTTTTCGTTCAATTCCTTGATCGCTTCAATTATTAATCCGATTATGTTTCCATGTCTTACGGCGTAGATTTCTTCTCCGGTATTTCCATCGATAGTTTTATAAACTGCTTCAGGTAAAACTTCTAAAAGCTCTTGTGCCATTACACCAGTCATTGGAGTATCGGGCTTATTTTTATAGTTAAACGTATAACCACCAAGTTGCTCAACTTTATTTAGAGCATTGGTAATTGGTTTAATATTTTCTTTTTGAGTACGATCTGAGACTGAACCGAATGCTGAAATATCACCCGTTGCAACAATTTGACCTTTCGCAGAAACCGCTACCGCAGTCCCACCAGAACCAAATGTAACGTTAGCCGCTGTACCTACTGACTGTCCGATAGCAACAACACCAGCAGTAACAGAAACACCCGTGCCGCCAGTTATAGCCGCTTGAGCTCTTGCATCTGTGAAATATTTGTTAGTGCCTTCTACAAGATTTGTCGTTTTATGGTTTGTTAATGAACTAACAGTACCAAGAACGTTACCTGTGAAGGTTGCTGGAATGTTTGCTGCAGGACCACCATTTTCAAAAACTTTATTACCTTCTGGATGATATACATCACCAGTAAAGTTTCCATCAAATGTTCCAGAGAAAGAACCAGTCGCAGTAGTAACCATTAAGTTATTTGCTGTAAGTTGATTTGTAACAATAGTATCAACAGTAATATCGGTATCAATAATAACACTTGGTACTGATAATACACCGGCAGGTGACAATGAAAACTGCCCGCCACTACCTTGATTAATTTGAAAATTAGCATTTGTACTATTGTCGTAACCAAGATCCCAAGCTGTTGTTCCGTCAGTATATCGGGTACGAGCACCCGTTGCTCCGTACGTAAACGTTGCAGCAATAGGAGATAACGCAGGAGTAACATTAATTGGCGAGGTGATGCCAATAGTAGCTGCCGGCGTTCTAGCTTCAAATTCATCCGTATGAAGAATATTAAATGCTATAACAGTATTTGCAGTGAATTCACCCAGTAAAGCAGCATCACCGGTAGTTGTATCACCAGTTACGGATGCTGTAAGTACAGAGTCTCTTACAAGGTCGGTAATTTCATTAGTTTTATCAAACCAATTTTGAAATGTCTGCGTTGTAACAATGTTTGCTATTAATGGTTTTGACATTTAATTATTCTCTATCTTATCTAAACGTTCGGTTATTGACACTAGGCATAGTTTAACTTCGGCGAGATCATCGGTCAGGCTTTTGACTTTACGATGTAAAGCTCTCTCTAACTTGTATTTATTAAGAGCAACCACATCAGTATTTAAAACTGCTTGTGTATTCTCGTCTCGGATTAAACTACGCTGGTTTATCATGTTAACGCGATTCCTCTGTAATCTTTCACAAAGGGTACGTTATGAATACTGTCGGCGATCATATCAATTCTGATTGCGAATTTTCTATATCCAACGAATGTACCTGCTGTGCTTGTGTAAGTAATAACACCAGAATCTTTGTTTGCGTCTGCAACTTTGTACCTAAACTCTTTATAATCATTTAGGTTAGAGGACGAAGAATATGTCTTAACACCTTCGAATAATTCTAGCTCAATCCAATCAACTGTATCAAAAGCTGCACTGTCTTGCATATGTTGTGGTTTAATATAAACTTTAATATCCGTACCGTTTGGTCTATAACCCGTAACTAACAAATTCATATCTTCTGCATCTAAGTCTTCCGCTAACTCAATAGTCTTGGAGATATACTTAGAAGTAGTAGCGGCATCATTAGTAGCTTTAAATTGATATGCTAACAACGTGGCCAATTCTAAATCAACAATAGGAGTTGAAGTAGCATTAGAGGAGTTAGTCATATTAACATTAATACTAAACGGTTTTGGGTTAATAAAGTTATTTGATTTACTGTAAATAACAACACCCTTATTAGTAAAGTGATTACTAGTACCAAACTTTAGTGGCATATTATATGTATTAATAACATTAGCAGGATCAGTAAATGTACCATTAATAGAAGTTGTTGTTGCAGAATCGTTTGCTTTCTGAATTAATGGTTGGATATAACTTAAATTGATATTATCAATTGTTCCGATAGTTCCATTGGTTCCACTAGTAAATCCAGTAAGTACATCAGCAGCTTCAAATCTCTTAGCCAATACAGACGAGCTTTGCTTTAGATGAAGTTCTGAAGCAGTGTACTTGTTGTAGTGAGAAATTATACCGGCAACGATTGGAAGACCCGTAGCATTTGCTCCATTGAATGAACATGGCTTGTCGGTAGTTATCTGTGTTGCACTATCAACACTTGCAACTCTAAATATATCTGTTCCGTTACTTACTCCGCCAGACGCGATTACACGAATATAATCACCAACTGCATAATCCGCTGAGAAGTCATTACCTGATTGAGTAAGAACATTAGTTCCTTGAACCATGCTTACTGTGTAACCAACATCTATTTGCTTATAAACAAATTCGCCAGCAGTAAATCTTCCATCCCAATCACTTAATGTAAAGAATTCGTGATCATCGTTTGTAAGTGTTACTGAACCAATTGCAGCATTAAAGTCGTGACGATAAAGAGTAAACTTAATATCTTCGTCTTGTACTGATTGCCAAGCTCTGTTGTTTGTAGATGTGAATAGAACACCGTCGCCCCAGTCCATATTAACTGATTGTCCTTGTGTAGATCCAGCAGTAAGATCTAATCCACCAACCTTAGATGTAAAGATTAAGTAATTAGGATCGTTAGCGTCTGGCTGTACAACAATTGCGTATTCTTTTTCAACATCCATTCTAACTGGAGCATCAAAATTAATTTCTGTTATTGATGTTGCGTCATCCGAAACACTAATATCAGAAGCAGCTATGTGCAACTTGGAGAATGGCAGAATAATTGAAGAAGGATAACCGTTTACAACTTCTCTTAAAGTAACTGTTGCACCGTTAATATCACTCTTTCTTTTAAAGTATAAATCTACCTTAGAGATAAACACTGTATTAGATCCACGACCCATGCCTTGTTTAATGAAGAATGTTTGTGCTAGAGGATCGAAACCACCTTCGCGACGTGTTGCGGTACGGGCAGCTAAGTTTCTAGATGTCGTAGTTTCTTCAATACCAAACTCTGGCATTCTTGTAGAAACCGTGGTTTTGCTTTGCGCAATATTGTAAGCGTGATATGCGATTTCGCCAATAGAAGTTGAAGCTGATCCAATTGCAGAGAACTGGTCAACGTCAACTACTGTTAATACTCTATCACCAACAAAGAACTGTCCCTGCGGGATAGTAAATATTGCTCTTAGAATTCCATCAGCGTCTGTTGACACTACAGCAGCTTTTGCACCAAAGCTTTGAACAGCACTTGCACGATCAGCTACTGGAGATCCTGGGGCGACATGAGCATTTACATCAACACCATCAAAGAAGAAATAATGTTGTGTGCTAGGACGCAAACCAGAGATAAACACTTTGATATCGCGTGATCTCATATACGGTTGGAATGCAACGTTAGTAACAAAATCACCAACTTGGTTTAGACCACCATCGTTTATTCCTAGCGAAGATATAGTACCAGCTTGTTCTCTAGGGAATGTTGTGGTTACTCTTGTTCCTCTGAACCACCCTCCGCCTCTTCTGCTTTCGACTCCTGCGCCTTCACTAATCTCACCCCATTCAGTGGTGCCAGTCATCGGCCAAGTTTCTTGCAAGTCTTGGAATACTGAAACTAAATCAATTTCTACTGGAACTGGGTTTTGTATTGTATCGTGAGCCATATCATGGCTTGGAGATATTTGAACATTACCGTCATACTTCCAGAAGTTAGATACACAGTTTCTAAAGTTTGTTGCGTATGGTTGACCCATTAATTTAATATTAGCATTTCTGCTTAGTGTTGCAATTTCAGCATCATTAACACTTGGGAAAATAGATGCGCTAGAGCTAGATGAATATTTTAAATCTAGTGGGAATGTATTAAGTGCTGGTGTAAGAATTTGCTTATCAAAGTGAATAGCAGCTCTGTAGTTTGGATCATCAGTATTAGCAATTTGTCCATCATTCATTGGATCAACAATGTAACCATTCTTAAATCTTGTTAACCCGTTTTCATCCAATATTAATAGATTTTCTGAACTTTGCTCTAATTGATTTAAGCTGACATAATATTCAAGACCTTTAATTCTTTTTTCGATCTTTTCAATATCTCGCATTGTATAGTTTGTAGTACCAACAGCTTTCAGTTGAACTGCGCAAGAGAATCTACCTTGTGCAGACGCTTCAGCTTGAGATAACGCAGGATATCCTGGGATATAAATTTCCGAAACAACTAGCTGGTCTGGACTTACTTTTGGTGTAATCGGATTCTGATCTTCTTCACCTTTAATAAGCTTGGCATCACCAAAAGAGTCAAAAGCGATAACATCAACGCGTGACAAGTAATTTTCAACGTCAGAAGTAATAGTAGATGCTAATGCAGGAACTGCATAGTTGCCGCTGAATGTTTTGTTATAAGAACCAACGGCTGCTGTAATAACTCCTGCAGCTCCTATACTAACATCAGTATAATCAACAAGTGGATCTTTATCAACATAAGGTCTAAAGTCAAAGCAATTTCTTAAACTATAACGCGCCCCGTTTGATCCAGTGTAAGTTTCAAGATCAGAAGATCTAATAAACCCGCCGGGCAACACTGTGGTTGCATCATCAATTGGATAACTATTAATTGTGAAGAAGTAATCGCCAGTAGAAGTATTGATTTCAAACACTCCAACCTGTACAATTAATTGTTGACCGTTTTGTGGCTGTGGACGACCTGGGATGTATTCCATGTACGAGATATCATAGAAGTGATCTGTCTGGTTTGTATTAAGCTTAAAACTGCTAGTAAAATCTGTTCCACCAGGGCCTGTAGTAACACTAATAAGCTTGTGAACATCAGGGAAACCTAAGCTGTACTTAGTAGTAGCTGTAGAATAATTTACTTTAACATATGGTTGCACGGCAGCTTTATTATGAGAATCTGCATTAGTCATACGCTTATTATAATACACTTCACCGCCGCCTGTAGAGCCTGATTGAAGCGTGAGAGTTAATACTGTGTTGTTTAAAGATTTTGCTACAGATACAACCGGAATAACTGTGTTTGAAGTATCAACAAAAATAATATCATTTTGGTCTAAACCAAAGTCTTCATCGATACCTGCAGTAAGCTCAATAACGTTACTTGTAACAGTAACTGAAGAATGAGACCTAACTGGAACAATAATATCGGTAAGCTGCTTAACGTAAGGAGTACCTATTTCGAAAACTAATGGAGAATTTTTGATGCTTTTAACTTTTGCGTTTGCCGCTACTGTAATCACACCAGAAGTACCAACAACACGAACAACCTCGTCAAACGAGTTGCTTCCAACCATTTTAACACCAAACAAATAAATCTTAGTTGGTGTAATGTTTCTAACGTAAGCTTCACCGATTTTACCGCTCAGTGTATTTTGCAGATCTACTGTACCGTAATTAATGTCTACTGTACCACTAATATCTACTATATCTAAATAAGAACCATAGTCAACAGATGTCGCTTGATTTTGTTGTACAGCAGTATCAGAAATTTGGTCTATAGTAAATGACATTTTGCCACTGTTTTCTACACGATAACCTTTAACATACGCTGTGCCTTTACCGACAAGTGCAGTTAATTCTGTACCTCGGCGATCCATATCAACTTTAAAGCTATCTAAAATGTAGTTGCCTGATTCTTCATATGTTCTTTTAGCAAGCTCATCAGCAATAGCATTAAACTGTGAAACGTCGCGCAAACTAACTGCTGAACCGTTTTGGTAGCGAATAAGCGTAAAGAACCCGGAATCAACATCAGAGATTGCAGTATCTTTAACTACAAGAGTTGGAACCATTCTAAGCCTATCAGCACCAGGAGCATTTTCGTTCTGTGATCCGTTTGCATTATCATATAGACTATTATCTTGTAAAGAACTAACTAAACTTTCAGTAACTTCGTAACCAACAGATAGATCATTTGGAACGTTGTTGTATTTAGAAACAACTAGTGTTTGATCTTCTGTAAATAAGAAATGACCTTTTTGGAATACAACACCCGCAGATGCTCTAATACCAAACGATTGTCCAACACAGTTTAAACCAGCAGTATCTGTAACGTTGATCTGCCAAATAGCAGCGTCTGCTCCAGCTCCACCATCTTGAAGTGCTGATACAAGAACAGAGCCGTTATACACGTATTTAGTTATTGTTAAATCTTCACCACTGACGAATGCTTTAACAGCACCAGAAGTGTTTAGGTAGTTAATAAAAAATGTATTAAGATTAGGCGGACGTGTTTCAAAACCGCGAGCTGCAGCAATGATGTTTGCTTTCAAGCCTGCCGCGTTTTGAACTTCATATACGACGTCAATATCTGTTAAGATGCCACCAATAATAGCTGTGCTTGGACCAGATACGTATTGCTCTACGTCAAACCCGGTTTTATCAGTGAGCTTTACGAATTGCAATCCGTTGAGATCGGTAAAGTTGCAACCCTTAATAATACTACCTTCTTGGTAGATATTATCACCGAATTGTTCAACTTGGTTTTGTAGAATCGTTTGAAGTTGTGTCAGCTCGCGCGCTTGAACGGCATAAGCTGGCTTAAACAGAATCTTATAGAACTGTTTTTCGACGTCAAAGTCATCAAAATATGGTGCAATATTTAAATTTGTGTTAATAGGCATCTATTTGAGTTCCTTAAAATTCCAAGACCAATTTATATTCTTCGCGTGAACTTGTCTCTCTTGTTAAAGGAAAGAAGTCTTCCATAAAGTATACGGTACCAGATCGTTGAGTGTATCGTGATTCAATAACATTATTGGCTACAGGTATATTTATCTGTATTCTCTGACCAGTAGAATTGATAAGATCTTGCGTGTAATCCAATGATATATCGTTGTTAGCAGTATTTATATGCGGACCCATATAGCTACATAAGTAAACAGTATTAGCTACGTCATCAATTTCGTGTACTCGTCCGCTGAACGTTGTATTGCTGTTAATATCTTTTTGCGTTACAATTCCATCTACAATAAGTTTTCCATAATCATCAGTAATAACTTGTACGCGGTTATCAAACACATCAGGCGAAGCAGTATTTGCTGTTTCAGGATCTGGAATAAACGTTGGATTCTTTAAAATACCAACTGCTGAATATGAGTTTGTTGCACCGATTTTATTATTATCAGTTTCAGTAATATAAGAATAAAGTAAAATATGACGGCAGTACATCTCGTCAATTAGATTAAAGTTGTGGCCGCCGAATGGAGAAATAACAGGTCTTAACACTGCTCTCACATCAATAGAATTAGCATCGTCTGGATCAAAATCAAAAGGAGGATCTATTACTGTTGCGGTAACATTATTATAGTTTTTACCTTCGCCACTATCACCAATAAGCTCAATGTTAGTAATTCTACCATCTACGATTCTTGGAATAGCAACAGCACCTATGCCATCGCCTTCAACTTTAATTGTTGGTAAGATCTTAAACGTAGAGTTAATAATTACTCCATCATTTTTAGGATCGCCGATTACTTTAATAGTTCCTCTATCAGACGCACCATCCCAAGTATAAGTATCAATAACATATGTGTAAGCAACGTTGTTTGGCGTATTTAGTGTGATAGTCATACCAGAATAATAGTTTTGAATCTCACTTAACTCGTTAGATCTTAAAAGTATAGTAAAGTCATTACCAGGAGGTCCAGCAACTATTCCACTTTCCAAATAAGGATAACCTGCGTTATCAATAAAATTCTCTACGAATATATCGCTTATTTCAGAACCAGTAACAATGTTATTTGCATCAGCGTTAGGATCCGGATTAATATCAAACGTTCCAACTAATGGAATAAATCCAGATGCGTTATATGCTTCAAACTGTTGTTCAGTCAGATAATACATAAACTTCCAAACATATCCGTCTGGCATTCTATAAATCTGTGCTGTAGTTTCTGGGTTATAGTTTGGTGGAGTTGTAGAATCTGCACCGTTGTTATTAGATAAACATTTATAAACTCTATAATCGCCAGAGTCGTTATTGTTCGGCCCAACTACAGAATAAAAGTTTGCTGATTCTAAATCAACAGTAGAATCGTATTGTGTATATGCAGCATCTTTTTGCCAAGGGTAATACTTTATCATAAACTTAACGTCGTCTTCAAATACTCTTTTACCAAAAACTATATTCTCTTGGAATTCGTTTTTACTATACACAGCGTTCACGCTCTGCACACGGTTCAATTCACCGATAACGGTTGAAGAAACCGCAAAGAAAAACTCGTTATCCAGAATATCCTGATAGAACATTCGTGTTACGTCGTTTTTTAATTTTGTAGTTAGTATATCTGCCATTTCACTTAACCTTAGCTTTTTTAATATTTATAAACAATTCTAGCCTCTTCTACGAATTCTAGAGCGAGGATAAGTAATTCCGGATGTTGGTCTTGTTTTAAAGTTTCTTACTGGAAAAGTACCGCCTACAGTTGGTCGCTGGTTAATCCATCTTAAATAACGATTAGCTGCACCTTGTAAACTGTTTGTATCCATAGGATCGTCTGTTCCAGTGTCTTGCATTTGATCTGTAGATGCTTTATTTATCAACCAAGCGTGTGCTTCGGTTTGAGTAATGTTTGGCCAAGATTCTGCTAATATAGCAACAACACCCGCAACCTGAGGTCCGGACATACTTGTCCCTTGATATTTACCAAGCTGATACGACCCGTTTCTTGCGTCACCAAGACCGCCGCTGTGTAAGCTGCTTTGTATTGCTTCACCTGCAGCAAAAATATCTACTTGACTGCCACAGTTTGAGAACGGAGCTTTATCTTCTTGTGTATCGTTTGATGTAGCGCCTACGTTAATGATAGGTGCGTAGCCAGCTCCAGAACCCGTACCTCTATTAAGCCAATAATTAAATGTAGATGTGCCAATATTATAAAAGTTATTATAATCTTGATCTGAACTGTTTACCGTCTTCCATGAATCGTTACCAGCTGACGCAACGATAATAATTCCATCATCTATCGCATCCTGCATATCAGCGTTACGAGAAGTAAAGCTATATGGAATACTCATTTGAACATTAGAAGAGGGAGCATAGCATCCTCGGGCTTGTAATTCTGCTTGTGTTAAATCACGACCTGGATCAAAAAGAACACCACGATAGTTTATTGCAGTTACATTAGCAATACCGTTTTCACCAATTGTGAGAGCTGACCCATAACTGTTGTTCGTGATAGTTGGATTACGTCTTCCGGTCTCGGGATTAATAGCCTTAGTTGCATGCCAGGCACGCATGTAGTCCCACATAAGGCTGCTAGAGAGTGAACTGGGGTTACTGCCGTATGGACTTATATTGTAAACATTAGCATCCCTGGCCCACCCCTGAGTGTTTCCAGCAACGGTTCCAGCAACGTGGCAGCCATGGTTATTATCATCTTCATCAGCAACATTTGTGTATGAACCCGCGCGATCGTACGTATATGTTCCATTAGAACCGCCGGATACTGTGTTAGTTAAAGAAAACCAATTAAACTGTTGTACTCTCGATCCGCCAGAACCGTCTGCGTTAACAGCCATTTCTGGATGTGCTGGATTTATATGGCCATCAACAATAATAACATCAACGTTTTTTCCACTGGCAGTAATAGTCAAGTTAGTCGATACTAAAGAAGTTCCGTTTGCTCCCCAGTTACTCCTATTAGTTTCTTCACTATTTCTCAACAAACCCCAGTTAAGATCTGAAGCATCACTACCCCAGCTTTTATCAAAATCGCCATTTGCAATTGTATACTGTGGTCTTGTAAGAAGATCAACAAGCGCTACTGAATCAGCGCCCATTACTCTATCATCTGACTTTATTAACTCTACTTCATCGTCTGTTAACATATAATGTGTGTTGCGACTAATTAATCTTCTATTCGCAACTTCGACAGATCTATCTGGAATGAATAGATTACCTCCAGGAGTTTCCATGTCTTCATAAAAACTTTCAAGATCTTCTTTTCTGTGAAGTGTAACAATCCATTCGTTGAGCATTTGTTAAGCCTCTAATTGCAGAAGATTAAGTGTTACAATTACTGCGCTTGTTGCTCCAGATTTATTAGTAACTCGGCATGGGATAGATGTTGTTGGTGTCGATTCAAGATTAAACCCGATAACGCCGGGAGATACTATAACTGTTTCAGCGCCTGCAGTAATTACTTCTGCAATAACGCCAGCATCTGGAGCAGGATCAGTACCCTCACCGCGTGAATTATCTGCAGTACGTGTAGCGCCGTTAGCATAAATCCTAACCCAAGCAGCCCTGTCTGTAGTAATTGTTAATAATGAATATGTTTTAAACCCAGTTAGATCAAGATCGCCACTTGCATCGTCTGCTAAAGAAGCAGTTGAACCGCTCGGTGATGTCCTTGAAGGTAATGAACCGCCGCCGCCACCGCCTGCATTTTGGAGCTCAACCCAAGCACCAGCGTGCGCAAAATATGCAGCACCTGTGCCGTGTACGTGAGCAAACATACCGTGATATGAACTTGCAACTGGTAAATCTTCTACTGCGTCGTATACGTTAGCAAACAGTACTTTATTTCCGCCCATGTCAAGATCAGCACCAACAACTGCTGCAATAGCATCTGCGTCATCATAATCACCGCCTGAAGCAACTGTAGTAAATGTAAACGCACCATCGCCATCTGTTGTAAGTACTTGACCATCTGTACCGTCTGCAATTCCAAGATCGGTTAGATCTGTTGGGACAGACGGTATTGTAATATCATCTATTAAGTCATAGACTTCAGTAAAGTTTGAGTTTGCTTTAACCATGGCAGAACGTATTGGGTCACCGGTTCCGTCATTAGCTTCTGTGCCGATGTTAATGATTAACTTAGCCATGTCTACTCCTATTAGTTTATATCTTATTTATTTAACTTTAGCCGTTGTCGACTGTGAAAGTAATTGTATCATCTACTGTGAATATGAGATTATCAGCCCGTACTGTTCTATCGCCTATTTCTTGATTAGGCCCAACAATAGGTGATCCGCCTGATATGTAATCATCTTTTCTGCTTAGTCTGAATCTAGAAGTTACTTTAGGACCTGTAAGACGATCGTAAACAAAATTCCCAAACATTTTAGATCCAGCAAGGTGCATTGTATCTTTTACAACGCTTTCATACTTGCTAATATCAATAGTTGATTTGATTACATACGAATATTCTTGATAGAAATCACTGTCTTGAATTTTCATTTTTCCATCATAGTATTCAAACACATTACTATCTGGGTTTGTCCAGTATCCGTTAATGTGAGAACTTTGGCTACCCCAGAATCCTGAAGTAATACCCTGTGAGTTTGCACGAAGAGTTGCCTGCGCTTGGCTTATTCCATCCGCATTAGTTAATTTAACGATTTCGTTATCAACATATCCAAAGCCAGAGTTTCTAATTTCAGCAGCGGCTATTCTGCCTTGTGAGAATAAAGTCTCGTTTCTGATAATAGCGTTTTCGCCAAATCTTTTGGTTGTGTAATTTCTTTCTACTGCAAGTACATCATACGCGTTACCTTTATGATTAAAGAAATCACTTGCGCCGGTTTTAAATCCGTAATAACTGTATGGCAATACATATAGTGCGCCTAGGTCACCGTTAATTCCGGTTATTAATCCAGTAGTTCCTGTCAATGGTTGATTGATAGTGTCACCAACCGAGAAAGAAGCACTATAGTTATCAACTAATATAACTTGTTCAAATCTTTCAAACGCAATCATTTGCTCGTCTACCGCGATACTAAACGTATCGTTGACGTAATCAGAACCTGGGTTAACGTTTTCAAACGATTTAATAGTACCAATGTCAAACGGGGTTAAGTCAAAAGCATCTTCTAAAGCAGTTGCTAAAACGACTGGACTTGCCGTCCCTGACATAGGAAGTAACGCTGGCGGAGAAGCATTATAATCTGCAGAGTTTAATGGTACGTTTAGAAAGTTTCCAATGATGTCAGTAATGAGAGTAACTGATTCGATGTTATCTAATTCTTCTACTTTAACATCAGTTAAAACGCCCGTGTTCGCGTATAACGCTCCAGGTGAACTATCGTTTAGTGCTGAGATAGTGAATATATCACCAACATCAGTAACCGCGTTAAACTCAGTAAGCGTAAAGTTTACAGTACGGCTAATTGTAGAAATATCTCTGCTAACATCAAACGAATTGCCCGGCTCCATTTTAACACCAACTGCAACCGAGTTTTGACCAATCACTGTACCTGAATTACCAGCAGTATCTTCTAATACTTCTAATACTTCAAATCTAAAATCTTCATTCGCTAAGACAATAACTTGGTTTGAAGCAAGCAATTTAGTGTTAGGAATTGTATAGCCAAATCCACCATCGTCTATATTATATTTTACGGTTCCAGTAAATTGAGCTTGCAATTCTGTAACAACAGCTTTGCCGCCTTTACCATATTTACTTGTAATATCAAGTACGTCACCGATGTTGTTTCCGGTGGTTCCACCCCAATCTAAATCTATTTCTAAAGAATCTGCAGAACCATTTAATCTACCAAAGGATACATCTTCGCCAGCAATTCGTGATATAATATCATCGTATCTTTGGAACTTACCTTTTGGATCTGAAATGTATATAATAGGAGTTAATGTTCCATTTAAATACACAAAGTTAATTTTATCTACAATAGCCTTTGCTTTGGAAATAGATCCATATATGTTACGGCTTAATAAATCTTTATATTCATACGCAACACCTGCAGCTGAAGAAAAGTTATTATTGTTTGGATACATTTGTAAATATACACCAGTCTGCCATACTGAATCAGAAGGCTTAAGCATATGTTTAGCAGGGTAACTTATTTGTACATCTGCTTCAAAGAACATTCTAAAGAATAAAGTTAAACCAGCTTCTGTACCTTTGCGTCGATACAAATCCATGATGTTACGTATAACAAATTTAGTTGTTTTATCGTCTTCTATTCTTGGCAATCCATTCATATATTTCTTTTGAAAATATATTACCATTTCAGAAAGTGTAGTTGCAATATCGCGGTATTCAAACATTCTACGAGTATTATAAACACCCATATTAGGTTCTGATTCTACAAATTTGTAATAATGTTCTACCATTGCAACTAGTTCAGCACCGTGCTCTTTATAATAAGCAGGGAACTGTTGCGCTATACTAAACGCTATATTTTTTTCTACTAAGTTGACGGTATTATCAGCCATTTACTTAACCTCTACCATATTGATAGTTACATCGGTATCTTGAATAATGAATATTCTTCCTGCCGGTGATTTAATATCATCATTAGCTGTTGTTGCCATTATTCTAATTCCTGCGCCCGCGTATCCTTCAGTTTGGAATCCGATAAGATTGACTTCGCCAGTTTCATAGTTAACAGTACCTGCGATTGGTTTAACAATCTGCGGGTTAACAAGATCTGAAGTAACAACCTGTATATTGCCAAGGCCATCATCTTGCAGATAAGAATCAACGTTATTAAACTGGAATACACCACTCACTACAGCTGGTTTATAATCAACAAATCCGTTAGAATCTTTAAACGGATAAGGCTTAACTAACTTAGCATAGAATTTAAACGATGGCGATACTGATACATTTAACGCTGGTGAATATACAATGTAAGGACATACTGATATTTCATTACTCAACACTGCAGTACTTGTAGCGTCAACTAACGAAGATAGTTTAGATAGTCTTAGTGTTGTATCAAAATCATCTAGATATGTCGTATTATAATTAGTAATAACTGTGCGTATTTCAGATTCTAATTGGCCCGATGATTTCTTAGTAATCTTAGGATCGTAAGAGATATTAGCGTTTACACAACCATACATAAATTGAGAATCTATGAACATTGGTTCGATACCAAGTGGACTTTTAGATTTTAAAAATGCAATATACGCTGAAGAAAGAACTGACGACAAACCTTCTCGACCTTCGCCAAGATAAACAGAAATAGCAACTTTACCATACTGAGGTGGATCTAATTCTTCACCACCGTACGCTGAAACCGCAGCAATTTCTGGGAAGTTCTGTTGCAATAGAACTTGGTAATCGCTTGTTGTAATTGCTCTTTCTTGTATTTGTAAAGACTTTGGAGCAAAGTATCTAATATTTTCTAATGATTCTCTTTCAGCACCACCGGCAGCAGCTTCAATAGTTTCTACCGTAATAGTTGAAGTAGCTAAG
>Ga0075443_10000275_pt1 | contig 21874 bp, 15 predicted proteins | sample CoawatmetaG00DNA_3_FD_71583 | JGI IMG/M metagenome (GOLD analysis project Ga0075443, IMG submission 71583) | Marine microbial communities from the West Antarctic Peninsula - Coastal water metaG006-DNA | ecosystem: Environmental > Aquatic > Marine > Coastal | place: Atlantic Ocean: West... | reverse complement strand
GAAGTATTTGAAATGCTAATGGGTATGTAAACTATTACAAAAACTGTAAATTTAAACATTAAACCTGATATTTATATACGAGTAATATCGTAACTTTTTGAGGAAAACATGGCAACAAACATAACAATATACGACGGATCAGCAGGTGCAATAAGTGGTGACACCCCATTTGGTTTATATGATTCTGATACTGATTTTCAATCTGACGGACCTAAGGTTGCAGATTGGTGTGCAAGAAGGTTAGGATATCCTATAGTAGATATTGAAATGCAAGACCAAAATTTCCATGCATGCTTTGAAGAGGCAGTAAGTGAATACGGAAGCCAAGTAAACTACTACAATATAAAGGAAAATCTTCTTACACTAAAAGGAACCTCAACAGGTAGTAATCTTACACACCAAGAAATAACTCCAAATTTTGGCAGGTTTATAACACTAGCTCAAAAATATGGAACTGAAGCATCGGTAGGAGGAGATACAACTCATTATAGTGCATCTCTACAATTATCAGCTTCAAAACAAACATATGACCTAGATACAATGCTTAACCTAGAAGCAGGATCATCCACAGATAATATAGAAATAAAAAGAGTATATTATCAAGGTACCCCAGCAATGACTAGATTTTTTGACCCATATGTTGGAACAGGAATGGGATCAGATCATCTACTAGAAGGTTTTGGTATGGGTAACTATAGTCCAGCTGTAAATTTCTTAATGCTACCAATGTATGATGATTTATTAAGGGTACAAGCAATAGAATTTAATGACCAAATAAGAAAATCTGCATATAGTTTTGAGCTAAGAAATAATAGATTAAGAATATTTCCAGACCCAAAAACCCCATATAAAATTTGGGTAGAATATGTATTAACTACGGAAAGAAATAATCCAACCAAAAACGGTACTGTTGCAAATACAATAACTGATTTTTCAAATGCAACATATAATGATATGGTTTATTCTAGTATTAACCATCCAGGAAAACAGTGGATTAGAAAATACGCATTAGCACTAGTAAAAGAATTATTAGGTAATGTTAGAAGTAAGTATAGTTCTATACCTATTCCAGGAGCTGAGGTTAATGTAGATGGAGACACGCTTAGATCTGAAGCAGCTGTAGAAAAAGAAAATTTAATATCTCAACTTAGAGAAGACCTTGAAGCTTCATCTAGAAGAAATCTTTTAGAAAGACAGAAAGAAGAAGCTGAGTTTATGGGTGAAACAATGAATAAAATTCCATACGGAATATACATAGGGTAATAAATATGGCTTTATTTGGTGGACAGAGAGATATAAGTTTATTTAGAACCTTAAGTAGGGAACTAATAAATAAACTCATAGATATAGAAGTAGACATATTTAAAAGTGCAGTTTATGATTCTGATACAAATATATACGGTGAATCAATAAATAAAGTATATAAGCCTGGGGTTAGAGTTGCATGTCTAGTAGAAACAGAAAACCAAGAGTGGGAATCAAGCGAATTTGGTATGGATGTAAATCAACAAATCAAATTTTCATTTTTACGAGACGATTTATTACCAGCTGGAAGTATCGGCACTCCATCAGCAAATGTAGTACTTGAAGTTGGTGATACAATCTGGTGGAATAATATTTATTGGGAATTAGACTCTGTAGTAGAAAACCAATTTATAGTCGGTAAAGATCCAGAAAATGATAAAGGATTTATAAGTGGTGATAGACAAGAATTTGGTTCAAGTTTTTCTATAATATGTTCAGGACACCAAACTAGAAAAAGTAAAGTACAATTAGACGATATAAGAGCAGGCTTTAAATATGGCTTGTATAACGAATAAAACATATGGCTATTAACCAAAATACAGATTATACTGACTCAAGTGGTAAAAGAATACCTAGTGATAGATCTATTCATGCTAGAAAAAGTGATACATTTAAAGATGTTAAGGTTGGTTTATATGATATAGACGAAGCAATATATTATTATTTTGAAAACGTAATCCAACCAACTGTTGGCGAAGGAGATTCAGAGGTAAAGGTACCTTTAATATACGGTTCACCTGAAAGATGGAAGTCTGTACAAAAATCTGGAGTATTTAGAGATGAAACTGGGAAAATACAACTACCATTAATAATGTACAGAAGAACTAGTGTAGAAAAAAATAGAAATTTAAGTAGAAATCTAGATGCAAATAATCCAAACCTACATATAACATTTGAAAAACAATACAATCCTAGAAATAGGTATGATAGATTTGATTTATTGGTTGGTAGAAGACCTTCTAGAGAGTTTCATAGGGTAATTATACCTGATTATGTTAATATATCATACGAGTGCATAGTCTGGACAGACTTTATAGAACACCAAAACAGAATAGTTGAAGATATAAATTATGCATCAAATTCATATTGGGGTAAACCAGATTTCTTTAAATTTCTGGCAACCTTAGACTCTTTTGATATATCAAATGAACTAGAACAAGGAAACGATAGAATGTCAAAGGCATCTTTTACATTAAATTTATCTGGATATATTATACCAAATAATTTACAAAAAGAAATGGATAATTTTGATAATACAAGTTATGGAATAGCAGAAATAAATATTGGTGCAACGGTTGTAACTGATATGGATAATTTACCAAATAGTGGTAATCAAATTAACGTAGGAAATTCAGGTGTTGCACCTGAAGAACCTTGCTAAAATAAAGGAGTTATAAAATGAACAAAGAACAAGACATTGCAGATAAATTACAAGCACATAGGGCTGAAAAAGCGGCCGAACCTGCTAAGGATACTGCAAAAAAATTTACTAAAGAAGAAATAAATAAAATATCTACAATTAAAATAACATATGACCAAGTCACGTTAAGAATGGGACAAATTCACTTTGAATTAACGGCTTTAACTGATGAAAAAGCAAGTCTTGAAAATATGTTTAATGAAAATAGAACAACAGAGATAAAATTCGCAGAAGACCTAAGCAATAAATACGGTAAAGGAACATTAGATATAGAAACAGGAATATTTACTCCTGTAGAATAATCTTTGGCTTTTTACTAGATATTTATATATAGAGAAACAAAGGATTACTATCTCACATAAAGAATATAATAAGAGGAGAAAAAATAATGGCCGAAAGAATTGTTAGCCCAGGTGTTTTTACACAAGAAAACGACCTTTCATTTTTACCAGCAGGTATTGGCGAAATAGGCGCTGTAATAATTGGAAGGACTGAAATAGGTCCAGCATTCCAACCTACAGTGATTCGCTCAATGGGTGATTTTGAATTACAGTTTGGAAGTAGTACAGCAGGTACTTATGTACCGTATACAGTAAAAGAATATATTAGAAGCGCAGGAGCTGTGACTATTGTTAGGATTCTTGGATTAGATGGATACAATATCTCAAATCAGGTATTTTTATATGCATCAGGTTCAACTACATTTTCATCTCAATCTGCTGCAGTAAATGGAAATTCTAAACATTTATTAGCCGTATTACACGCATCTGCTGATGATGATGATCAACAATGTACATCAGTAGCATATGGTACTGTCGGTGGAGGTGCACAAGCAACCGCATCTATTTCTATGAGTCAATTGGCAACCGGTTTAGGAGATACTGTATTTAGCGATGGAGCAGAATTTCAAATTAATGCTGGTGGAGTAAATTATAGATTTATCGCAGAAAGTAGTGTAAATCAAACACCAGATAATAATCCTATATTTTATTATCCTACAGGATCTGATTCTGACGCATCTACATTATTATTAAAGACAGAAATAAACTTAGTACCAGTACTTAATGGATTAATAGCCGCATCGGTTTCAGGATCCAATTTAGCATTAACTGCTGTAGCAAAAGGAATTGCAGCAAACTCTTTTGTAATTAAAACAGGTTCTGCAATTGTAGCTCCAGCAGTATATACAAGTGTAGGATATAATAACGCTTTCCAAGACGGTGTAGCCGATACAGGAAGTGGAGACTTAAGTAATGCCTTAACTGGTAACGGAGTTGCAACATTTACATGGAATAGTGCAGTAGCTGCAACTTGGTCGTTTGATAAATCTAATGCAAATTACTTTGAAGACCAATTACCAGTCGCTGCAGGTGCATACGTACCAGGTGTAGGTACTGGAACAGAAACATATGTTAAATCAGCATACGTTTATTCAATATTTAATTCTCAATCTTATGGTGGAAACGTTGATAATAACGGTGGTGGATATGGTTTCACAATCGCAAGTCACTCACTTCAAGATGTAGACTTTAATGCAGCTTCAACTGCTACAGGTACAGGAACAAATAGTGCTACATCTGGTAAATCTTATTCTGCTGCAAGTACACCTTGGGTTGTTTCTCAAACTATTGGAGGTGCAACAAACGAACCATTATTTAAAGTACATACATTATCTCATGGTAATAATACAAACACAATGGCCAAAGTAAGTATAGTAGCTATTAAAGCTGCTGGTAGTGTTAGTGGACAAGAATATGGAAGCTTTACAATAACAGTTAGAAAATTCGATGATACAGATACTAAGGTAGTTGCTTTAGAATCATATGCAAATTGTAATTTAGATCCTAATTCACCTAACTATATTGCAAGACGTATCGGTGATAAATACAAATATTACCAAGCAGTCGGTGCAGATAGTAAACTTGTAGTTAAAGGTGATTATGAAAACCTTTCAAAATTCATTAGAGTTGAAGTAGACGAAAGAGTAAGAAATGCAATATACTCTCCAGGATTAATACCATTTGGACATGAAGGTTATTTATCTCCATTCCAAGCAGCAACATATGGTGCATACCCTGCTGCAGCGTTAGTAACTTCTAGAAGTTTAACAACAGATACTAAAACATATTTTGGTTTTAATTTTAACGAAGACATACTTAATAATGGAATGAAATACTATCTTGCTCCTTTAAGTGATACTGCTAATATAGGTTGGAATAAAACATTTACACTAGAACAATGTGTACATAATAGTGCAACAGTAAATACTGGTTCTGCATTAAATGCTAAAAGATTTACACTAGCTCTACAAGGAGGATATGATGGAGTTAATCCAGCAACACCTGTTAATCTTGGATCAGATCTTTCATCTGGAAATAGCTTTGGATTTAGTTTTGCAAGTACAACAACAAGTGGATATACTGCATATAAAAAGGCATTAGATACAATATCTAATCCTGATGAAATAGATATTAATCTTATTGTTATGCCAGGTATACTTTCACAAAACGCTTCAAACATCGTAACTAAAGCGATTGATGTATGTGAAGATAGAGGTGATTGTTTCTTTGTATTTGATGGAGTTAACTCGTTAAATGGAGATGCAGTATCAGCCGCAATATCTCAAGCAGACAACTATGATACAAACTATGCAGCTCAATATTATCCATGGGTAAAAATATTAGACGCAACTGTTAATAGATTTATATGGGTTCCGCCATCGGTAGTAGTACCTGGTGTAATTGCTTATAATGATAGAGTTGCATTCCCTTGGTTCGCTCCTGCAGGATTAAATAGAGGAAGCCTAGGAAGTGTAAGTGATGTTTATACAAGATTAACACATGGCGAAAGAGATGACTTATACGAAGGTAAAGTTAATCCTATAGCTGTATTCCCTGCTGTTGGTGTATGTATTTGGGGCCAAAAAACCCTACAAACTAAACCGTCTGCATTAGATAGAATTAACGTTAGAAGATTGTTAATAAAACTTAAGAAGTTTATTGCTTCTTCTACAAAATACCTTGTATTTGAACAAAATACAACAGCAACAAGAAATAGATTCTTAAATATTGTTAACCCTTATTTAGAAACCGTACAACAACAACAAGGTTTATATGCATTTAAAGTTGTAATGGACGAAACAAATAATACACCAGACGTAGTAGATAGAAATCAAATGAAAGGTGAAATATTCCTACAGCCTGCAAAAGCTGCAGAATTCATTATTATTGACTTCAACATTATGAGAACTGGTGCATCATTTGAAGAATAGAATTTAATAAATAAGATAACATGATGATATTTATATATAGAGGAGAAAAATAAATGGCAAATTTAGTAGACCCAAGTGAAATAATGTTCACGGCCTTTGAGCCTAAACAACAAAACAGATTTATATTCTATATTGATGGAATACCTGCATACCTTATAAAGACTGCAGCTAGACCAAAGGTAGTGACTGAAGAGGTTGAATTACAACATATCAATGTTTCAAGGTATGTTAAAGGTAAAACAACATGGGATCCAATTGATATCGTACTTTACGATCCAATTGTACCATCAGGTGCACAAGCTGTAATGGAATGGGTACGTTTACACCACGAATCAGTAACAGGTAGAGATGGTTATGCAGATTTCTATAAGAAAGACATAACTATTAATGTACTTGGACCTGTAGGTGATAAGGTAGAAGAATGGACAGGAAAAGGTGCAATGATTACAGGAGCAGATTTTGGAGCAATTGATTGGACACAAACTGCAGCTGTCAATGAAATAACTGTATCTATTAGATGTGATTACTGGATATTACAATACTAATACTATAACAAACTATAAAATAAGGCCCTTTCTAAATGTTAGGGTCTTTTTTTGTGCATTTTTTTACGGGAATATATATTTATATATGTTATACAAACACAAACAATAAATAGGAGAAAAGTTATGGCAAAGTCAAAAGTAGTAGATTCAGATTACCCAGGAAATGATAGATTAAGTAATGATGAATTAAAGCAAAAAGTAATCAGTGAAACACCTGCATCAAACCCACAAATAAAAGAATCAGATTATAAGTTTCCAACAGAAACTATAGAGTTACCGTCAAAGGGAATATTATATCCCCAAGGATCAGCACTAGCATTAGGAAAAGTAGATGTAAAGTATATGACTGCAAAAGAAGAAGATATTCTTACATCACAAAACTTAATAAAAAATGGAACAGTTATAGATAGACTATTACGTTCATTAATAGTTTCACCAATAAATTATAATGACTTATTGGTAGGTGATAAAAATGCAATAATGGTTGCAGCTAGAATACTTGCTTATGGTAAAGAGTATAAGGTAGAACTAACAGACCCAAATACTGGAGATAAACAAGAAGAAATAGTAGATCTTACTCAATTTGAATATAAAGATTTTAATATAGAAGGTTTAGAGGCTGGTGAAAATAAGTTTACATTACAGCTACCTGCATCAAAAAGAACTATTGAATTTAGATTACTTTGCCATGGAGACGAACAATCTGTACAGGATGAGTTAAAAAGGCAAAAAAAATCATTTAAAGGTGGATTTGCTGGTGTAAGACCAGAATTAAGTACTAGACTTAAAAAAATGATAGTATCTGTAGATGGAGACAATGATCCTATAAAAATTAGAAATTTTGTAGAAAATGAATTCCTTTCTAGAGATTCTTTAGCATTCAGAGAACATATAGAAACTATTTCTCCTGATATAGACTTAACATATAGTTATTTTAGTGAATCAACTGGAGATGAGCAAGAAATTACTCTTCCAATGTCCGTTCAGTTTTTTTGGCCTAGGGCCTGAATATAGGCCCATTCTGCACAACATGCTATTTGAGATGGCATATCACTCCCAAGGGGGTTTCACATGGTCTGACCTATATGATATGCCAATAGCACTTAGGCGATTTTATTGGGATAAACTTCTTAATGCCAAAAAAGCTGAAAAAGAAGAAATGGATAAGGCCAATAAAGGATCCAAACGGAGATAAAAAGCAAACTTCTTTGATATTTATATATGAATCAAAATCAAAGGAGATCAAGCATGACCAATGAAAAACAGGTAAGAAAGGCTGTCCGAAAGGAAATTAAACAAACACTTAAAGAAGACAACATTGCTGTTGACCTAATATCATGGTTAACTAAAAAAATGGGTGTGGCCCTAGAAAAGCGAGCTATGAAAAAGTTAGCTAAAGATAAGGTTTTACAAGGGGCATTAGCCGATCTTAAAGATAGGATGAAAAAATACGACTACCAAGATAATCTAGATAGAATATAGGAAAATAACAGGTGGCTTCAAAAAAAGACTTAGATAACCAAAAACAAATGACAGCTCTTCAAAAAGAGCAGCTGGCACTATTGCAAAAAATATCAGGTATTGAAAAAAGCATCACTAAAGAAAAGAAATCAAATAAAATCTTTTCAAAGGAAATTGCTGGTTATGACCAATCAGCAGCAATTGCAGCAAAAGCTAGAGAAACAGCTGATGCTGGAAGATTAGGTACTGCAAAAGCCTTAACCAGCCTGGCCAGCATAGAATCTAATATGATGAAAGAGCTCCAGAGCGGATCTATCCAATTAGGAGACTTATTTGCTGAGCAAGAAAGCTTACTTGTTTCAATGAACGAAGAGCATGCTGCAGAAATAGCAGCTATGGAAGCTAAGGGCGTTTCTGGTGTAGAACTAGCAGACCTTTTAACCCAGCAAGCAAAAACACAAGAAGAAATAAAGATCATGATGACCGAGCAGGTCGACAAAGCTGTAGAACTTAATGAAGAACTGGACAAGACCTTAATAACTGGTGAAAGTGTACGTGATAGGTTAATGACACAAAATGATACCTTAAAGGCTCAAGAAGGGGTCCTTGGTGATATGAAAAAAGGTGCTCAAAAATATATAGGAATATTTACAAACGGCCAAGCGGCATTTGCATTTATAGTTAATAAATTATTTGAAATGGCCAAAGCCGCTAGAGACTTTGCTCAAGAAACAGGTATTGGTTATGCTAATTCTGCAAAACTACAAGCCTCGGCAACTGTAACAGCTGCCAAATATTCAATGATGGGTGTAAGTGTAAAAGACGTTACAGCTGCACAAGGAGAATTACTTAAACTAGGTTATGCAACTGAAAAGGTTCAAGGTAAAATTACTGATTCAGTTGTCTTTATGTCAACAAGATATGGTATAGCGGTCGGACAAGCAGCAAAATTAAATAAAATACTAGCAGGTATGAACGGCCATAGCCAAGAGGCCGCAGATGCAATGATGGAACAAACGGTTGCTCTTGCAAAAGCAAATAAGGTTGCGCCTGGTGTAGTTGTTCAAGAAATGGCCGATAACTATGGAGAATTCGCTGCAGCAGGTAAAAAAGGTTTTAAAACCATGACAATGACGGCAATTGCCGCTAAAAAATTAGGTATGTCTATGTCAGAAATTGCTAGTATAGCTGATGGACTATTAAACATAGAGTCGTCAATAGAGGCAGAAATGAATGCTCAAGTTATGACGGGCAGATCAATGAACCTAAATAAGGCTAGAGAATTAGCATTAAATAATGACCTTATTGGTATGACTAAAGAATTAGTTAAACAAATGGGTAGTTATGAAGACTTCTCCCGTATGAATCGTTTAGAACAAGAGGCATATGCTCAATCTGTAGGAATGACTAGAACTGATTTAGCAAAAATGCTACAAAGTGCAGATAAACTAGAAAGTCTTACTGCTGCTCAAAAAGAACATTACAACCAGACAGGAGAAATATTAAAAGATAATGATTCAATACTAACTGCAGAAAATGCACAAATTGCTGCAACTATTGTTGCTGGAGCTGCAGCACTGGTACAGTTAATATCTCAAGGAGCTGCATTAACTGGTAACTTAGGTATAGAAAAAATGATTACCAAAGAAAAACAAAAACAAAGTAAACCATCAAAGGGTGGAGGAACTCCTGGAAAAGGGTTTAACGTAAAATCCGCATTAAAAGCCGCTGCAGGAATGCTAATAATAGCTGCTGCAATGTTTGTATTTGCAAAAGCTGCTCAACAGTTTGGCGACGATATAAATTGGGGTAGTGTAGCAATGGGATCCGGTATACTAATTATATTAGGTATGGCGGCCGCTTTAATAGGAAATATGTCTTCACAAGTTATTCAAGGTGCATTAGCAATGGGTATTCTTGGAATAGCACTTATACCGGCAGCATTTGCATTTAGTCTTTTAGCTGGAGTAGATGCTGGATCTATAATAGCCATGGCAGGAGCAATAATAGTACTTTCAGCTGCTGCTTTAGTTATTGGATCTATAATGATGTCTGGAGTTGGTGCAGCTGCTTTTGCCCTAGGAGCATTGGCAATTGCAGGATTAGGATTAGCAATTATACCATTTGCAAGTGCACTAGGTATGTTAAAGGGTGTAGATGTTGAAGGAACAATGGGTGGAATAGTACAACTTGCAATGGTTGCTCCACTATTAGCACTTGCAGGTTTTGGTATGACAATGTTAGGATTAGGAACACTAGGATTTGCAGCTGCAATGTTTTTAATGGCGCCAGTTATAGGAACTGCAATTGCATTTTCTGAATTAATGGTTCAATTGGCTCCAAATTTAGCTGCACTAGGTGCTGTAGGCGGCGGACTATTGGCAATCGGTCCTGCTTTAGCATTAATTGGATTGGGTTTAATACCCTTTTCTTACGGATTATTAGCACTTGCAATGACTGGTTCATTTATACCTTTATTGGGTGTATTAGGTGAACATCTAACAGTATTAGGCCCAGCATTATCTCAATTAGCTGGAGCAGGTGCAGGACTACTAGCTATAGGACCAGCATTAGCAATGATTGGCTTAGGTTTAATACCCTTTTCTTATGGGTTATTAGCACTAGCAATGACCGCTTCATTTATACCTTTATTAGGTGTATTAGGAGAACACATGGCCGTATTAGGTCCAGCCCTAGCAGAATTAGCCGGTGCAGGAGGAAATTTACTTCTTATAGGTCCTGGCCTTGCTCTACTTGGTGCAAGTCTTATACCACTAGCCTTTGGATTGCTAGCGTTATCATCAGTTTCAGGTATGATTCCAGTTCTTGGCCAATTAGCTCCATTACTTGCTGAAATGGCGCCAGCTTTAGTTGCTCTTTCAGCAGCTGGACAAGGAATGTTCTTAATGGGTGCCGGCTTTGCCGCATTTGCTGGTGGATTATTACTTATGGTACCGGCACTATATGCCCTTATGCCTTTAATGCCAACTCTATTATTACTTGGTACACTTGTTGGAGCAATGGGTGGATTAGGTTCGATAATGGGTAGTGGTGGAGGAGAAGAATCAAGTTCAAAAGAATCAGCTGGTACAAAAGATAGTGGTGGAAATACTGAAATAATAGCAAAACTAGATCAACTAATAGCTGTGATACAACAACCTGGCGTAATAAACATGGATGGTAAAAAAGTAGGTGAAGTAATGCATATGGCTAAAGGTTTAACGAGAACATAATATGGCGAAAAAATTTGAAACTGTAAATCTAGCATCTTTCTATAAAAGTAGCGGAATAGGCCATACAATTGCTACCTCAATACAGCAAGGGCCTCAAAAACAAGCTGCCTTATTAGGTATACATGATGGAATATCAAATATAAATGCTACTGGATTTACACCAAATAGAGAAGCACAAGATCCAACAGAATTTACAGGTATAGGATTACCTGACGTATTTCCAGCACCAGCTAGTCCTCCTAAAATAGGGTTTTCTCCAGCTGGATTTATATTTTCTCCTGTATTTCTAACACCAACAGTTACTAATAATATGCTTTCGCCAGCAAATAGCGGGTTAGGTGTATCAAATAATATGATTTCCCCAGTAAATGCTGGTTTAAGTGTATCAAATAATATGGTTTCCCCAATAAACGCGGGAATAAGTGTTATAAATAATATGAGTAATCCTCCTGGTACAACTCCAAGTGTAGCCAATAACATGGGTAATCCTCCAGGAACTGCTCCATCAGTAGCAAATAATATGCTTCCACCAAATCATGGCACAGCTAAATTATTCCTTCATGACGGCATACCAAATATAAATGCATTAGGGTTTACTTTAAATATGAATTCAACCCAGTTTGTAGGAATATCAGGTGGCCCAGGAAACGGTACATTTTCATATAACCATACAGGAAATCAAGGATTAGGACTTATAGGTATTTGGAATGGTTTTAGTGATGTTGATGCTGCAGGGTTTATACCAAATAAACATCACCTATCAGTTTCAGACTTTACAGGAGTTAAAGGAGATCCTGGAAATATGACCTTTAATTTTCCTACTCAAGCCAATGGTGGAGGACAAATATGGGCCTGGAATAGATCAATATATAACGATAAATTTAGTGGACCAGTAGATGGAATAGGAAACCAAAAAGCATTAGGCTTCACATTAAATAAAACTCACCAATCTCAAACAGATTTTAAAGGAATAGATGGTAGTGTATACACTTACCCAACTGCTATATCTACACGTCAAAGTTACCTTTTTAATGATACATTTTATGGTATGATTAATAATACTAAACCACCAACTGCACCTGGTGCAAAGGATGGTGTAGGACAATCGTTAGAAGGATTCTTTACTGGAGCAAAAAGTAGATTTGCTAGTGGAATAGAATTACAGGGACAATTTAAAACTTCTGTGCAAGATTTATATAATTCACTACCTCTACAAGATGAAGCACACAACTCGGGATATTATGGAAAACAACCATATATAACCAGAGAAATAGGTTCAAACTGGAGTTTATTTAGTGACGGTCCTGGACCAGTACATGGTGACACTGCGGTTCGTGGAGGAGTAGGTACTTCATTAAATAGAGCCTTAAAAGATGTTGATAGAATTGGCCAATATATGTTAAGTCCTAATGGACTAATATTTATAGCTAAAAATATAGGAATGCAGTTAACTAACCCAAAATGGCAGGGTGCAACTGTACTAGGATTATCTAGAACTAGAATATACCCACTAGGTTTATCAACTGTTGCTCAAGTAGCAACAAATGCTGCAGGAATACACTTAGTAAGACATGGCCTAGGACCATTAGAAGGAGATGGTACCCACTATGAAAAGGGTGTAAACGAAATAGGCAGAGATAATTATACCAAAGGTACCGTATATGGCCTAGGCATAACACGTGGTAAAAGCAGATTATACGCCTTAGCAGACGAACTAGGTTCTGGATATTTTGATCCAGCAACTATGGATACAGGAAAACCCAAAACTGATGGCGAAGGAGGCGACGGAATATTTGCAAAATTAGGAAGATGGACAAAAAAACAACTTCAAAAACTTACTCCTAGTAGAGAAAAAATAGATGTACTATCAGGATTACTTGGACCTCATTCTGTTTATGGTATAGGTCGTACAAGAATATTTAGATCTAACGCCGGTTTTGGTGTAGGTCAACATACATCTACCACTGGTACACATGGACAGTCTGTTTCCTTAACAACCTCTTGGGGCAATAGAGAAGAAACCATAGACGATCAAGCAGCTGGTTTTAGGGCAGATAATCCAAACTTTGGAAATAATGGTTGGACACCGAAAGAGGGCCTAAGATATAGTGACAATAAAAATAGTGATGGAGCTTTCAAGTCTGAAAGATCAGCTGATATTGATAAAATATACAAGCAAACCCCACCAGTATTACTAGATAATACTAAGACATTAGAAATACCAAATATGTCTCACCATTACGAAACTATAGCATATGGAAAAATAAAAGAAATCCAAGAAAACCAAGCAGGTACTTCAATAGTAGACTTTAGAACATATTTAGATGGTAATAATGCATCTTCAATAACACCAACAAATGACCAGTGGAATGGACAAGATAGGGTTACTAGGTTTAGAGAAAATTACGGTAAAAAAGGAAAAAATATATCAGATAGATATTCTTTACCTGGTGGTTTTGAAACTGTAGGTTTATCTGATAGTAGTGTTGTCACAGATACCAATGGATTTGCAGCTCCAGCCAATGCATTAAATACTCCAGAAGATGCAGGCAAAAACGCCGTTCCTTTTGAAGATTTAATACTTTTTCAATTTAAAACATTACAACCAATAAAACATACTGTACAATTAAGAGCAATGCTAACAGATTTTACTGACTCTTTAGCACCAGAATTTGAAGACGTTGGTTATATTGGTAGAACTAGTCCAACATTTTTATTTAAAAAAATATCCAGATCAACTAAGTTTAGTTTTAAAATGTATGCAATGACTAGACAAGAACTAGACGCCCAATACATAAGATTAAACAGGTTAATGCAATTAATTTCTCCAGGATTTACCAATACTCATTTACCAATTGGCCCACTACTTAAATTAACAATAGGTAATTATTTTAAAGATATACCAGTTGTTGTTGATAGTTTTGATATATCTGTACCCGATAGTTCTCCATGGGATATAGATCCAGGAAGACAACTACCATTGTATTTAGAAGTTAGTATGGGTTGTAAAGTAATGTTTAACGAAGCACCAAACTATAATCCTGCAGACGGAACGTTCCTTGACCCTGACTCAGTAGACACAAATACTCCAAAAGCTAATGATTTAGCAGTATTTAGAACGAATAGTAATTATTTTAATGCTATAAACCAAAATTTTGGTAAAGCTAAAGCAGCAAATCCTGTTGAATAGAGTATAATATGAATAGATATATAACATCAAAAGTAATCCGAGAAAATGTAACTGAAACAACTAAACATGCAACATCATTTGTGCCAAAAATAGAAAGAGAAAATAGTGACTTATTTATACGTACAAGAGCAGGTGATAGGTTAGATTTATTGGCGCATGAATTTTATAAGGACGTTACATTGTGGTGGATATTAGCAACAGCAAATAATCTTGGAAAAGGTACATTTGCAGTACCTCCAGGAACAAGACTAAGGGTACCCATGGATATTAATTCAATAATTGAAAATTATAGAGATTTTAATCAAAATAGAAGATAAAATATACCTAATTTTATATTTATTGCAAAGGAGAAATTAAATGTCTTTATTGGGTTCAAATATGGCTAATGGCGTACGCTCTGAATTGTGTAGGCGAGCTAAAATAATACCAAATGGATATGGTCCATGGACTCATGCTCGTATTCCTTGGGCTCGATTTTCTCCGTGTGTACACCATGGCGACACAGATTCAGAAGCGTTAAGGAAATCCCACATAATTTTTGGCGGAAACCTAGATAATTTAGAAAGATCTTATAAAACCAATGAATCTACTAGAATGGGCCCATATTCAAATAACTATATGGATATTAAAGATGGCCAATCAGCTGGTAGCAACAGAAATAATCCAAGGCCTGGACTTACAAGTGTTAAAGTTGAAGAAAAAGGTACACTTGGCGGTATTAAAAAGGTAACTATTAATTTAACAATTTGGGATAAAACAACCTTAAATTCAATGCAATATTCATTATTTGCATTAGGAAAACATGGCTTAATAGAATATGGTTGGAATATAGATACTACTGGAGATCTAGTTACCACAAATCTAGGAAAAAGTCTAACAGATGTATCTAAAACAGACTCAGAGTTTCTTTGTAAAGTAAGAACAAAGCAATCCGCTCACAATTTTTGTTATGATGCAATTAGAGGAATAATCAGTAATTTTAATTGGAGCATAAATGATAATGGTGGATTTGATTGTACAGTAGAACTAACTTCTAAAGGAACAACCTTTCTTTCTACACCAACTGAAACTGCAACAATGCACAGTGGATGTGATGAAGATCCAGATGAAGAAGATTCAGAACAAGATAAAGTCCACAGGCCAAACATGGAGCAACCCTTATATTTTTTAAGGCAAAAGTTAAGGGTAACTCATCAGAGTTCAGAGGCAGTTAGAAACTCTAATGGTGCACCAATAGGAATGGCTGCTCTTTTTGATAAAGAATTAAGTGCAATAGAATGGATAGGTTCTTTTTTTGGAGAACCGTCTAACGAAGAATTAGACTTTTACGTCAGCTGGGATTATTTTGAAGAATACGTTGTTAATAGGAAACTAGCCCCATTATATTCGGCAATAGTAGAAAAAACAGCTGCCGCCAGTAATGCAGAAAAGGAAACCTCTACAACTAACCCTGGTGTAGATAATTGTAGTGGTAATAGCTCCTCTAATCCTCAAATGTTTAAACCAGCATATGACGCTGCAAAACCTGGAATGGATGAACATCCAAGAAGCAATTCTGCAGTATATGCTCTTGATAGTAGAGGTACAGTAGTAAGAAATTCTCCTTTTCTAATATCAGCTGATCCTTCAAAGGTATTATTACCTAGGCAAGAACATTGGGTTCTTCATCCATCATCTATAACAACCATAGGTAAATTTGGAGCATTTATAAAGGGTGTAGTTGCATATGCCGGAGAATATGTAAAGGCAAGAATTGGCTCTATCTCCATGTCCAACCTTACAGGAAACCATAGTAAAGCTAAAAAGAAAGCAGAAAAAGCACAAGATGAAGCAAAAGATGAAGCTTTGGACAAAGCAGCAAGAGAAGCAAACGTAAATGGGTCAACAGCAGAAACCTTAAACGACTTTAAACCATTTGACAACAAGTATGAATCCCAATCTCTTGGAAACGGGGCAGGTTCTTCTGGTGAAGGCTTATTAAGTAACGTATTATTAAACGTATCCTTTATAGAAGAGGTATGTAATGAAGCTAAATCTTTAGATGACTTTATGGATAAAATATTAGAAGGTACCCAAGCAGCTTGCGGAGATATTTGGGACCTAGTATTAGTTGAAGACCCTGATAATCCTCAAGTAGTTAGGGTTATTGATAGAAATATGGTAAAACAATCTAAAAAGGTTAAAGGATTTCACTTTCCAGGTATTGGTAGAAAATCAATATGTAGAAATATAGATATGCAAACTGATATAGATTCCAAAATGGCTGCAATGATGATGTATGGTAGTAATAAATCTCAACAAACTAACACTGGACAACCAATGGGTGGGGCATCTTCAAATGAATATAGGTTATTTAATCATAAAACCAAAGATTTAGTTATGGATGGTATAGTTTTACCAGACTCTAAAGCACAAACAGTAGGTGTAGATTGTTGTGCAGATACAATTGCAACAGATATTAATGCATTAAGAGACGCATGGACAGGATATTATAAAAGTGCTTCTGAAATTGCAGATGAAGTAAACGAAGACAGTATAGAAGGTATGGTAACAGCTATGAGAAAGTTGCTAAACATGGCTTCGCCTGATCAAGCTCTACCTGCAGAGGAAAGTCCAGATGTTGGTGTTATACCATATACTGCTGGAGATGAAATAATAACTGTACCACTAAAAGTATCACTAGTAATAGATGGTTTGTCTGGCCTTAGATGGGGAAATTATATAGGGTTTACTTCAGATACAGAAATACCTAATAGATATACATCAGGAAAACATGGCGCATCCTTTCAAATAGTTGGTATTGACCATGAAATAACTACTGGCGACTGGACAACTTCTATTAGAACAGTGATGCGTCCTGGTAGTTGTGATGGTAAGGGAATAAATAATTGTGGTAGTAATCAAGGAAATCTTCCATCAGAAATAATGCCAACTACTGAAACGGTAATTTTTGATCTGATACCGCTTATACCCCCAACCACTAAAAATGATAGAAAAACAGAAGATGATGAGTTTGAATTAATAAAATTACCTATGCTAGGAATGGAACCTTTAATCATTGAAACAAATATGGATATACAAAAAGCAAATTGTCCATGTGAAGACGGTAGCTACCACCAAGATTGCTGTGACCAACCAGTATCAAGTGATGATGACGATGACACTACTATAATCTCTAATGTAGTTATTGACACAGATAAACTTCCCAAAAAAGGTTGTCAATGTGAAAACGGAGAATTTAGTCCAGAGTGTTGTGAAGAAGATAAACCACCAGAAAATACTGACGTAGATCCTGCAGCCTGTGAAGATCCAGATCCTATACCTGAACCAGGAAAAATAGAAATAGTAGAACAAAAAACAGGAACTCCTCCAGACATTGTAATTGAAGATACTGTGATTGAAGAAGATTGTGATGATTGGCCAAAAAGAGGATCTGTTATATCATCTGGTAATATAAAATATAAATCTGGCCCATTCTTTGAAGATGTTTGGTATTATGAATTCAGAGCTCACCCTGAACATTGTTATTTCATTGAATTATTTTTATGGCATGGCTTTGACGGGTCAGGAACACATGGAAAATCAAAACCAACTTTCCAAAGTATGCGTCCTTATAGTAGTCAAACATTATCAAATTTATTTGGTTTAACAAATAATTTCTCAGCTTCAACTCTGAATAGGACTGCTACAGCTGATGATGCTGCAGCCATGATTGTATCATCAAGGCCACGGAATGATATTAAAAAAGTAAAAAAGAAATTAAAGCAAGGAAAATATGGGAGTTATGGTAGCTATGGATATAATCAAAATACAAGAAACGAAGAAGGATTAAAACCTGGTAGTAGATTTTCCAGTGGTCTTTGGATATCTCAAATGATATCATGGTTTAGAGATGATCAGCCATTTGAAGTTAACAAGCCAGCAAATGAAGGTGATGGTGGTCCAAGTGAATTTTCAAAATGGAGCAAAAGAGACGGTAAAGGTAGTAGTAGACTTTCCTATGTAGTGCCCAAACAGGGAGATAATGAATCAGTTGGTTCATTAATGAAGGCCCTCTTGTACACATTAGCTCATAGAAGTCATTCCCCAATAAGAATGCAAGTTCGTAAAAACTATGATTCATTTGCAAAAGGCCAAAACTTCTCAGGTGGTAGATATTATGGTGGAACTCGAGCGATGGGGAGGGATAGTTCAACAAGGTTTAATAAAGACTTGATGACTGGAGATGGTTGGGCAAGTAAAGGATTTGGTTGGAATCAAGGTATGACACATGAAATGTTTCTGAGTGGCGTAGCAGAAAATGATGAAGGTGAAATAGCGTATGGTCCTCGAGGACACGTTACATTTAACTTGAGCTCATTGGAACATCGAGATACTATTGTAGATGATCTTGGAAACAAATCAGAAATGGGTGATGGAAATGGTGGAAATTTTTAAATGAGAGTAAAGGGTAGATATACAAAGGGTCCAGGTATTAAGTTAAATTTATATACCAAAGGAGGAGAATTTGCCGACCCGACCTATAACTTAGCAAACGTATATACAGGACCATATCACACAGTGCATGGGGTACCATATAAAGGAGAAAAGCCAGTTGGTAGAAAAGGTAACGTATATCCAGTAAAATTAATACCATTTACTAATAGTAATAAAAAGTTTACATATAATAGTTTAAAACGTAGAGATTATGCTAAAGATTGGCCAGGAATAGTATCAACAGGTCCAACAATAAACCAAAGTGATGAAAATAGAGGTTGGTTTATGATGTATCTTTCACAATATCTTCCAAGTGGTGAATTTATGGAAATAGACGAAGAACAACATAAATTAATACTAGAAAAAAAATCTCCACATACAAAATTATATTCAACAGTATTTTTAAAATGGAGAATAAGAGGATACTTATTTGATAAATATAAAAAAAATGCAATAGATAAGTTTGGGATAGTTGACACAAATAGAAGGTCAATAGGTATAGCTGAAGGAACATTACCAGGATTATCTAAATTTTTAGTAGATTTAGTAATGTACGCCCAGCCAGATGAAGAAGAAAACCTAACCTCAGATGGTACCCAATTGGTAGATGAATTTGGCGAACAATATGAAGGCCGATATCATGTACATAAAGATTTTGGTGCAATGATTGGTAAAACCCACGATGGAATAACTCATGGTAGGTTATATCCAATAACTGATTTTATTCAACCTGTTTCAGAAGAACGAAGAATATTACAAACTCCACAAAACAAATATAATGCAATAAAAGGTTAAATAATTTTTATAATTGATATATTTTTATTATATTATTATAAATGAAAATTATAGAAACTACACTAGACTTTAATGACTTTGCACAAAACTGCAAGGAATCAGATTTAATAGTCATACCCATAGCCAGCGATCACCTACATCACCCAGAACAGCAAAGTATTATAGGAATTTATATTTCAACGTTAAATAATATGCATAATTATTACATTTCCATAGACCATATTGAATCTATGAAAAACTTTACCCTTGTAGAAATATCCCGCGCAATAAATACCAATTATAAAAAATATGTTTATGATATTAAAGATTTACCATCGATATTAAACCTCAAAAATGTGTATTGTTGTAATTCCCTAATGTACTATAATATTGGAAAAATTATACCTAAAGAATTTACTACTGCTCATACAAAACTATATTCAATGTATTGGGATAGAACTGATGTAAATAAGATAATTCCAATATATAAACACATACAATATTGCCAAAATATAGAAGAAAAAATAAAAAATATAATTGCATCTAAAAATATAAACTTTTGTTCTGGGTATAAGAGTATGAAAGATTACCAATTAAACTTAAAAAGAATAGAATCAGCAGGACTATATACTAAAAATGGAACAGAATACTGTAAGTATAATCCTTACACAATAACAGGGAGACCAAGTAATACCTTTAATAAAGTAAACTACGCAGCACTAAATAAACGTGATGGTACTAGAAATAAATATATTAGTAGGTTTGATGGTGGATCGATATTAGAATTAGACTACGACGCATATCATTTAAGAATAATAGCAGATATGGTAGATTATACTTTTCCACATACTTCAGTACATGAGTATTTAGGAAAGCAATACTTTTCAAAAGAAACACTAACCAAAGAAGAATATTCTGAAGCTAAACAAATTAGTTTTCAAATATTATATGGTGGAATTCCTAAAGAATTTTTAACAATTCCATTTTTTAGTAAGGTAAATGATTTTATTTTTAAATTTTGGAAATCCTGGCAACATAAAAAACATTTTAAAACATATTTATATAAGAGAAAAGTAAATCAATCTGTTATAGGTGAAATGACGCCACAAAAGCTATTTAATTATTATATTCAATCGGCTGAAACAGAATTAAACTCCGAAGCAATGCAAAGAGTTTTTAATGTTATAGAAAAATATAAAACAAGGTTTATATTATATACATACGATAGCTTTACTTTTGATTTTAATGAAATAGAAGAAAAAGATTTAATTTTGCAAATAAAAAATGCTATGAAATATCCAACACGCATTAGTAAAGGTCAAAATTATGGTGAACTAAAAGATGTTTCTTAATGCTTTTTCTTATATTTATAGATTGAGGTAGTTTATGAATACATTTATAGATAATTTAATAGTAGATTGGGCTTGGCGCGTTAATGATGGTATGCCAGACCCTAAAAACCGAGACCATATAGAAGTATTAGAAGATACTCTTAGAAGCTTAAAATATAACGAAGAATTTATATCTGAATACATTAGCCAACTTAGAGAGGATGGAGAACAAGATACCCAAGCTTTAGATGATAAAGAAAAAGAAAAAGCTGAGAAAATGGGTCTTGTATGGAAAGGAAAAGGTTACGGTAAAGAAAAAGATGACTTCATAACACATAAAAATGATAGTGGTAAACTAGTAGCTGTGGATAGTGATGGAGAATCAGAAGAAGAAACAAATTCTCAAGCACTTTCAGCAAAGGATGGAGACTATGAAAGAAAGAATTTTGATTCTGAAAAGACTAATAAACCAGATGGCGAAACAAATACAGACTCTTCCAAAGATTCTAATACACAACCAAAAAGAGAAATATCTGGAAAAGATAAGACCCTTTTAAAAGGTAACCCATCAGAAACTGCTGAATTTAATAAAGAATTAGACACTTCATCAACAGGAGATGTAGATTTTGCAAATAAAAACAAAACAAATTCTATTCCTCCTCCATATAAATTACCTGAAAGTATAGCAAACAATCCAAAGTTTCCAAAAAGATACGCAAAGGCTCTTGAGCGTATGATGAATACACAAGCAAACAAAGAAACATCAAATTGGAAATACTTTTCAGACCTTCCTGGTGGCGCAGGCCGAATTAGTGCTCAAGCAGGAGAGCTTATGACAATGGTAGGATCTGCAATGACAGACGAAGAA
>Ga0075443_10000274_pt1 | contig 21911 bp, 20 predicted proteins | sample CoawatmetaG00DNA_3_FD_71583 | JGI IMG/M metagenome (GOLD analysis project Ga0075443, IMG submission 71583) | Marine microbial communities from the West Antarctic Peninsula - Coastal water metaG006-DNA | ecosystem: Environmental > Aquatic > Marine > Coastal | place: Atlantic Ocean: West... | reverse complement strand
ACCTTGGCTAGGAGGCCATCAGCTGACTAACGCGCAAGGGGCCTGCAGTGTCCCAGCCCCCTTGCGCGTTAGTCAGCTGATGGCCTCCTAGCCAAGGTGGTGCGCTACTGCCTTTACGGCCAGCATGTGCAAGCTGAACACCAGGTACGGCGCCTTGGCTTTTAATAAAGGCCGTAATGGGTTTTAACGCCTCTACTTGAGTATCATTCCACAAGCCCATACATGCAGGGGTGATACGACCCTCGGGCAATACTGCAGTAGCTTCTGCGATTACAAGCCCTGCGCCGCCCACAGCTTTCGAGCCTAGTTGTGACATATGCCACGCTTGTGCAATGCCATTTACGGCTTGATATTGACACATAGGGGCTACCCCGATGCGATTGCGTAGGGTGATATCTTTGATGGTAATGGGGGTAAACAAATGTGACATGAGACGCTTCTGCTGTTGTGAAAATGATAATTCAGTAAACCATGCCACGCTCTAAAGATGGGGTCAATAGGGTTTTTAGCGGTTACTCAAACTTGCCTTGCAGTTGGTTTTTACCTGAAAAGGTGGATTTAAATTTGCTTCAACATAGATTTTGGTTTTATTATTGAGCTTTTGAGAAAATCATTATGAATATTGGTCGTCATGGCACCAGCGAACGTAGTAGTAAAGTGGTTGTGCACAACAATGTAGCTTATCTTTGTGGTCAGGTTGCTGCAGATGCAGAAAAAGACATCACCGAGCAAACACAAACTATGCTGGCTAAAGTAGACGAGTTGTTAGCCAGTGTAGGGTCTGACTCTACACGCATGTTAACAGCTACTATCTACCTAAAGTCTATGGATGATTTTGCAGCCATGAACCTGGTGTGGAATGCTTGGGTGCCTACTGGCCATGCACCCGCAAGAGCCTGTGTAGAAGCAGCGATGGCAAGGCCTGCGCTGCTGGTGGAAATTTCTGTGACTGCTGCCTGCTAATAAACTGATCATGTGTTTATTAGCTAGTTAAAGCGTTTTAGGCGCACGCGTCGCAATAGCTTGTCTTTGATAATAAACTGGTGGTAAAGGGCAGCACCAATATGAATTAGTAGCACAAGCACCAGCAATTTGGTGAAAATGCCGTGGGCCTCGCGGGTAGACAGACTATCAAAGCTCTGAGGCATCACCGTTGTACCTGAAAAAATCCCTGCAAAATCGGCCTCTACTGCCATCGCAATGCCGGTGCCAACCACTGCAATGATCAACAGGTAAATGAGTGTGTGAGCCCATCTAGCCATAGTGTCCTTTTTTGAACCACTGGTATTGGCGGCGCTAGGCTTACCCCGCAACTTGATATTTAAATATCGAACTATAAGTAATAAGCCAACGATTCCCCCTAGTATGGAGTGACCTTGTAGTGGCCTCAACTTATCTGGGTCGCTGTTGGGTGTGTGTTCTAATATTTGGCTGCCCACAAACATTAGTGCCACTATCATTAGTGCCATCAACCAATGAAGTACCACGGCTATACGATTATATTGAGTGCTAGATTGCATAGAATAATTTTCCATTTATTATGTTGATACAAGAGTTAATTTTTTGGTAATGAATGCCAATAGTTAAAAGGCATGATTATGACTTTTAATCACCAAACAACCTAACTAGGCATCCAGCTTTAACTAACCATGCAGACATCATAGTTGTTTTTTGGCATAGTAGTGTGCTCGTTAACAGTGGTGTGTACCCCACTATGTAAGATTAGTAATAAGCTTATAAGCTAATCATATATGGTATTGATTTAAAAGGCGAATATTGATGCAAAATGTGTGTGTTTTTTGTGGTGCTAGTCCGGGTAAAGACCCCTTATTTATGGCCTCTGCGAAGGCGCTAGGAGCAGCCATTAGCAGGGCGTCCATGGGGTTGGTATATGGTGGTGCACACGTTGGTCTTATGGGGCAAGTCGCAGATGCTGTATTAGCAGGTGGACAAAAAGCAGTTGGCGTTATTCCTGAGGCGTTTGCGAAAAACGTGTCACATGAAGGGTTAACACAATTGCATGTGGTGGACTCAATGCACACCAGAAAAGCAATGATGTTTGAGCTTGCTGATGCAAGTATTGCGTTGCCAGGCGGTTTTGGCACGCTAGAAGAGCTCACAGAAGTGCTAACATGGGCGCAATTGGGATTTCACCAAAAACCCATTGGTTTACTTAATATTAATGGCTATTATGATGCGTTGTTGGCTTTTTTTGACCAAGCAGTTTTAGCTGGTTTTATAAAGCCTGTGCACTTAGAGTTGTTAATAGTGCATGATGACCCCACAAAGCTGATTAAGCTGTTACAAGGCTACCAGCCACCACAGGTTGACTAGTGGTTCAATAGTGGTCAATTAAATTAGACGTGTTAGAGAATGACTTTATGATCGATACTAAAAAGTTTTATATTAATGGGGCATGGGTTTCACCTTTGTCTGGTAGTGAGTTGGACGTAATAGACCCGTCTACTGAAAAAGTGTGTGCTGTGATCTCTATAGGCGACCAAGCTGACACAGATTCTGCTGTAGCTGCGGCAAAAACGGCTTTTGATAGCTGGAGCCAAACTTCAAAGGAATATCGCCTAGGTTTACTCAATAAATTTCTAGATATTTATCAATCTCGTAGTGAAGAAATGGGCCAAGCTATCAGTCAAGAAATGGGCGCTCCCATCGATATGGCCCTGACCTCTCAAGCTGGCTCAGGCTCAGGCCATACCAAAGGCTTGATTAGAGAGTTGGAAAAATTTGAGTTTGAACGTGCATTAAATGAACGCGCACCTAACGATAGAATTATTTACGAAGCCATCGGTGTGTGCGCATTAATCACCCCTTGGAACTGGCCAATGAACCAAGTGAGCCTTAAAACCATCGCCGCCATGGCTGCAGGTTGTACCATGGTGCTAAAGCCATCTGAAATTGCACCTCTATCTAGCTTAGTATTTGCCGACATGATTCACCAAGCAGGCATCCCTGCAGGTGTATTTAATATGGTTAATGGTGATGGAGTTGGCGTAGGTTCTCAACTCACAAGTCACGCAGATGTGGATATGGTGTCATTTACTGGCTCCACTAGAGCGGGTGCTCTTATTTCTAAAAACGCGGCAGATAGTGTCAAACGAGTTGCCTTAGAGCTGGGTGGCAAAGGTGCTAATATCGTGTTTGCTGACGCTGACGAAAAAGCCATTGCACGCGGTATCTTCCATTGCTTTAGTAACACTGGGCAATCTTGTAATGCGCCTACACGTATGTTGGTTGAGCGCAGCTATTATGCGCAAGCTGTTGAGCTGGCCATAGCCGCAGCTGCAAAGGTTCAAGTAGGCAAAGCGGCTGATCATGGTCGTCATATTGGTCCTGTTGTATCGGAACTACAGTACAATAAAATTCAAGGGCTTATTAAAATTGGCATTGATGAGGGAGCTCGTCTCATCACCGGTGGCCTTGGTAAACCAGAAGGTTTAGAAACTGGGTATTTTGTGAAACCTACCATCTTTGTAGACGTAAACAACGACATGCAAATTGCTCGCGAAGAAGTGTTTGGCCCAGTATTATGCATGATTCCGTTTGATACAGAAGAAGAGGCTATCGCTATAGCTAATGATACGGTTTACGGTTTAACCAACTATGTTCAAACCCAAGACAGTGCTAAAGCCAACCGTATCGCCCGTCGTTTACGCTCAGGCATGGTAGAAATGAATGGTACTTTTAGAGCATCAGGATCTCCATTTGGTGGCTATAAGCAATCGGGTAATGGCCGAGAAGGTGGTGTGTGGGGTTTAGAAGATTTCTTAGAAGTAAAATCTATTAGTGGCTGGAGCAACGACTAAATAGTGTTGTTACACTTAGTGTAATGATAACCACTAAAGCTGGCCTTGGTGTTAAGCAATATGACTTACCACCTTGGCTGGCTTTTATTTTCCCTCTCTAGATTTAAACTATGCTTATTACTCTTGCTGATTATCGCCGTATTTATTCAACCATTCATTCCTTATTAATAGCAGATTCTGTGGATAGCCACGAAGCCAGTATGCTGTTTAGTGTGTATGGGGCACAAATTTTAAAACGTCATTACGCCATAGCAGCTCAGCCTGTTGTGGGCTGTGCAGCTTATCATTTAGGCTTGCAGGCTAAAGTGTTGGCGTTTGGTGACTATGAGGCTGGGCAGCTACATAGTAGTGACAGTCAGCATCATTGGTGGGTTGAAGCTGATGGCTGGTTGATTGATTTTATGGCGCCGTTATTTCCAGTGCTGGTTAAACGTGCTGGCAAAGAGGCTCGCATCGACCCATGGATGATGCAAAAGCCGATGGCCAAAGCTAAAAAAACCTTAACGCAAGTGCAAAGCCAAGGAGATTTTTTTCTGTCAGAAAATAACATACTAGCAAGTGAGAAGATGTCTGCCATGGTGCACGAAAAAGCCCATATTCAGCGAGGTAAGCTGGCGCTAGACTGGTTTGTTAAAACGCCAAAAAAGATGCCATCTCCTCTTAACGTAAAGTTTGAAGGCTCTACAGGTGCTAGTAAAACAAAACTGATTACTTATAAAAGCTTTCTTGTAAGTGGTGCTTGGTAGCACATAAAGGGTTAAATTAGCGTTTATGGTTTCATATGCCACAAGGTTAGATAAATTTATCAGCCAGCAACTAAGTTTTAAAAAACGTCAAGTTCAACTGCTACTGGCTCGTGGTCTAGTCACCTTAGATAATGTCACTTGCTTTGACGGTGAGCAAGTGATTGGGCAGTTTTCAAAAGTAGAAGTGGATGGTAAGGTTTTAAGGCATTTTGAGCCAATCTACTTGCTGCTTTATAAACCTGCAGGCATAGTGAGTGCTACGCTAGACAATGACCACACGACTGCGCTAGAGCTCCTACCTGCGTGTTATCACCATTTACACATTGCTGGACGCTTAGACCTTCAAAGCACGGGCTTACTGCTGCTCACTAATGACGGGCAATGGTCTCGAAAGATCACTCAGCCAGACACAAAACTTGCCAAACACTACACAGTTACGGTAGCCAACCCCATCACCCAAGCCCAAGTAGACGGTTTTAATCAGGGTATATATTTTGCCTTTGAGGATTTGACTACTGCACCCGCGCAGCTACACGCAACTAGCCAGACCAGCGCACAAGTGATATTAGAAGAAGGACGTTATCACCAAATTAAACGCATGTTTGGTCATTATCAAAACCCAGTACTTAGTATACATCGCACCCAAGTAGGCCACATTAAATTGCCATTAGATTTTGTGCCAGGTGATTATAAAGTGGTGTCAGATCCCATGCACTTTGGATCTTAGTTTTTTGGTGTGCCCTTTTTGAGTTTTAGTATCCAAACGTCTGGTCTTTGACCCCTTAGTAGGTTTGGTGGCTATTCTGCGCTTTTCTTGCACCATGGCCGCTTGGATCATCAAGGTAAGCTGCTCTAAGGCAGTTTGACGATTGGAATCTTGGCTACGACTTCCTTGAGATTTAATAATAATTTTACCTGACGCGCTGATGCGGTGGTCTGAGGTATTGAGTAGCTTATATTTCACATAGGCGGGTAGTGATGTAGATGCGCGAATGTCAAAAAACAAATGCACAGCTGTAGAAGTCTTATTTACATGTTGGCCACCGGCACCTTGTGAGCGGATAAATTGCTGCTCAATCTCGTGATCAGGAATAATGATACGGTTTGATATTTTTAACATGGGCCTTACTACTTATGGTCTCATTAAATGCTTTTGTTGAAACTCTGGACTTACCTTAGTGAGCCAATAGCTCATGGCGCTTGTGAACATAAATGCAAACGCTAAGCGAAACCAAAGCACACCTGAAAGGTGGGCGCCTAGCAAAAGCACTAACAAGGTATCTTCAATCAAGCTATGGCAAAAGCCTAACAGTATTAAAGAAGTAAATACGTCCTTTTTAGAAACGTGACCAGCATGAGCCTCCTTGATTAATAACCCACCACCAAAGGCAATGCCTAAGGTGATACCGACCAAGGTAATAGTGGTGGCTTCTTTGCCAATACCCATCAATTTTAGTAATGGGCGCAACATCCATTGGATAATTTTTTCTACACCGATCATGCGCAGTGCTTTCAAAAAAGTAAGCAATATAATAATGATCACTTGAATCATGACCAAAGCTTTTGCTTGTGCCAATAACCAAAAACTGAGCCCGTCAGCGATAGGCTCAGGTTGCCACATCAGCCGTGCTGGCTCTTGCAGTGTTTGGGTTTGATCATAAAACACATGCAATAACCACGCAAAAACAAAGGCACCCAACATGCGTGTAATAATAGCCACGCGCATTCTCATGCCGGCCAGTTGTGCAATGCGAACTTCAATAGGTAGGCCGTGAGCCATTAATAATAGACCACTTAATACGGTCATTTGTGCCACAGTTAAGCCATTATCAGCAGCCACAGAATACAGCACTATCATGCCACCATAAATGTTAGTGGCAATGGTAGCTGCCCAAACTAAGCCCATTTCTTGGGGTAGCCCGACCAGTGCCATCAGTGGGCCTAACCATTTACCTAAAAGGGCTATGCCACCGATCTCTTCAAGCACTTTGACGATCAGAATAATGGGCACCATTAGCTTAAACAGCGGCCAGGATACAGCCACGACTTCGTCAAATAATTCTATAAAAAATTGGCGCACTTGATACATTGAAAAACCTTAATTTGAACAGGCGTTTTACGGTAGTTAACCTAAATATTATGGAGGCTGATGGTAACTGATTTGTATGGTAATGTCTTAGATTGCGCCCATGCATTGACACAGATTACAACGCCGTGCACTATCGCCGCTAAGTTTAAATTCAACGGGCGAAATTAATGAGCACCGCTTTACTGTTAGCATTAATACCTACCTTCTTCTTTGTGTCGGTCACGCCTGGCATGTGCATGACCCTGGCCCTTACCCTTGGTATGACTGTAGGCATCCGCCGCACCATGTGGATGATGTTGGGCGAGCTGATTGGGGTAGGTTTAGTGGCTGTATTAGTGGTTATCGGTGTGGCGGCCCTCATCGTGCAATACCCACAGCTATTTGTCATACTTAAGCTGGCAGGAGGGGGCTACTTGCTGTATCTGGGTATTCAGCTATGGCGCTCCCGTGGCAAAATGGCCATAGATCTTAATGGCACGCCCAAAAACACAGGGCGTCTTCAGCTTGCTAGCCAAGGCTTCATTACTGCTGTGGCTAACCCTAAGGGATGGGCATTTTTTATAGCTTTGTTGCCTCCTTTTATAGATCCAGCACGCCCTTTAGTCAATCAAATGGTGATTTTGCTGACCGTGATTTTAACCCTGGAGGCCATGTCTTTAATGGTATATGCCTTAGGTGGTAAGAGCTTAAGTAAGGTATTACAAAAAAGTGGCAATGTGCGTTTGATGAATCGCATTGCTGGCACGTTAATGATTGGGGTCGCAGGTTGGTTGGCCTTGGGCTAGAGATCAAAAGTCTAAGTTTTACCCATGTTTACGCAGACCATAAATCAACCAACAACCTATAAACATGATGCCGCAGGAAACGATAATGCTTAAATGATAGCTGCCTGACCATTGGGCTAGCATCCCAGCAGCAGCTGGTGCAGCCATTTGAGCGACCCCATAAGATAAAGTCATCTTGCCCATCATTTTTGCTGGGCGAGTGGGGAAGTACCGCCCTGCCATGGTGAGTACTAAACTTACGATACCTATAAAGGTGCCCCCAAACAAACCGGCTCCTACAAAGGTCCAAATTAATCCAGGGCTCAAAATAGGAATGAGCATCCCAATAAACTGTAGAATATAGGCTAACAATAGAGCGTTTAAGTTGCCCAGTTTACGAGCGATAAGGTCCCACATAATACACGCTGGGGCGGCGGCAAGGCCAATGATCATAAAGGTGAGGGCGCCGTCCCTGCTGTCGCCAGTTATTTGGTTTACATGGGCCACAATAAAGGTAATGATTACAGCGTAACCTACACCTGCACAAAAATAGGCTAACATAAAGCTTTGGAGAAATTGTCTTGATGGTGGTTTATCCACCATTTTTTGGCCACCTACATTGAAACCGCTGGTATCAGGCTTGGGTAGCCAAAGCCATGCAGGAATTGCCAACAGAGCACCCAACCCAGTGAGCCAATACCAGTGCTCTTGCCAGCTTATTTGTGCTGCAACTAGGTATACAAATAGTGCGGTTAAGAAAATGCCTGCACCCATGCCAATAAAATGAATCCCAAGCTCTGTGCGCAATTGATGACGCAATAACCAATGCATTACTAAGCCAGATCCTAGCAATAATCCAGCAGCACTGCTAAGGCCTGAAAAGAATCTCAAAGCGCCCCAGACCCAAAAATTTTGTGTCAGTGCTAAGCCTAACGTAGAGACCAAGGCGACTAGCAAGCCTAACCTATATAGGCGATCCTTTTTTTGTAGATCACTAATGTTGGCTGCAATTAAAGCACCACAAAAATAACCTGCGTAATTTAATGCAGCCAGCCACCCGCCTTGGGCAACGCCAAGGTCAGTGTGTTGCTGCATAAGTGGCAGCATAGGCGTATAGGCAAACCGTGCTATGCCAATCATCAAAATAAGGCTGGCAATGCCTGCACATAACACTTTAAGCCGCTGGGTATGCAGTATTAATGAGTAAGAAGCAGTGCTTTGCATAAGTGTTTGTTTACAAGTAAAGGGCGTCGGAGCCCATTATGGGGAGAGCTAGCCCACAATACAATCTAGACATTAAGCTAACAGGACTTTTGAGACTTGTTCGGCTAAACTTTCATAAGACAGTTTTACCCAGGAAGTAGATCCATAGCATGGAACAATTAATGCCCTACAAAGATCATCACACACGCTGCCAAAAGGCTATATCCTCAAAATGCCATGGGCAAATGTATTTAGAATGCTCTCGCCATGCGATCTGATGCTCAGTTAACTAAGACCCGCGGGCAGTTAGTGTTTTCAGGCTTTTTCTTTGCATACTTTGCCTGTTTTGGTTTGGTTTTACCATTTCTACCTTATTGGATGGTGAGTCGAGGTTTGGATGCTGAAGAGGCTGCCCTTATTCTTAGCTCGGCCTTTATCAGTAAGGTGTTTTTTGGCATAGGTGTGGGTGTATTGGCAGATGCCACTGGCCATAAAAAGCGCTGGATATTGGGTTTATCGGTGTTGGCATTTTTAGGCTTTGGTGTGTTTGTACAGTTTGAAACCTTTTGGCCTATGCTCATGGTTTGGTTTGTGGTGGGGGCTATACAAACTAGCCACATTCCGATGGTCGATGGATTAGCCATTGCTGCTGTACGTTTGGGTAAACTCAATTACAGCAATGCACGGCTATGGGGTTCTGTCGCATTTATCGCTTCTTCTACTTTAAGTGGGCTTTATATTACGGCCTTTAGCATCGATGCCTATCCGCAACTATTGTTAGTTTTGGCAGCTATCGTGATAGTGTTTTCCCTATCTTTGCCAGACATTCGTCCACAATCTAAACCCAACCGAAAATTAGCTTTTATTGAGCTATTTAAACTTCGGGGATTTGTTGCTGTAATTGCTGTGGGTTCGCTGTTACAGGCAAGCCATGGCGCCCTTTATGCCATTGGCACTTTGCACTGGATAAAGATGGGCATCAGTGAGTCAGTTATTGGGCTGCTGTGGGCTCAGGGAGTGGCTGCAGAAGTGGTCTTGTTTGCCATGGGTATGTGGGTGTTAAGTAAAGTGGGTGTTAAGGGCTTGCTTTGGATGGCTGTGATTGCAGGGGTAGTGCGCTGGATTACCCTGGGGTACTCTAGTGACATTATGGTGCTGTTTAGCATTCAACTTCTGCACGCTTTCACCTTTGCCGCTACTCACTTGGCAATGACGCAATACATCACGCAAAAAGTACCAGATCAACTGACAGCCTCTGCCCAGACTTTATATGATGCTCTGGCTCTTGGGGCTTTTATGGGCATCACTATGTCCTTTTCTGGAGGCTTGTATGAACATATTGGTGGGCAGGTTTTTTGGGCGATGGCTTGCATATCTCTTAGTGCAGGCCTGGTGCTAAAGCGCTATGCTTATGCAATGTAACGATGATTAAGAAAAGGGTTTAGGTTGTATTTAGATGAGTGGTATGAAATTTTAACTTTGGTTCACTTGAGCTCCATAGCGCCAGCTTTTTTTATAGCGACCTATATAATGCTCACAAAAAAAGGCACCAAAAATCATAAGACCCTAGGCCGTATTTACATGGTGCTGATGATTTTTACCACTACGGTCACCTTGTTTATGTCAGCTCACGTTGGCCCGCAGTTATTAGGTCATTTTGGCTTCATTCACCTACTCAGTGCATTGGTCCTCTATTTAGTACCTGCAGCTTACTTTGCCATAAAGGCAGGTAATGTCAAAAAGCATAAATCGTTCATGATTGGGGTCTATGTGGGTGGTCTGTTAGTAGCAGGTGGTTTTACTTTGATGCCTGGGCGTTTTTTAGGTGATCTAATTTTGGGTTAGGCTCTGGGGGAGATGAACGAAGCCATTTTCATTCGATTTGAAACCTCAAACATATAGTGGAATAACCCTCTAGTATCGATAAATAGATAATACCTTTGGTGCAATTTCAGAGTATTCTGTTGGCTCACTTATTATGCATTTTTTTAAACACTCACCATAATGAGCTTCCGTGCAAGCGCTATTGATCAACAAAGACGAAGCCGGATACACTGCGAAATTAGGTCAAATTGAAGAATCACAATTGCCAGAAGGTGATGTGTTGATTAAAGTGGACTATTCCACTCTAAATTACAAAAATAGCCTAGCCATTACAGACTCATCCCTAGTGGTGTGAAGTTTTCCAATATTATTGGTAATACTGAACAACTGTAGACTAAAGTCTAATGCCTTTGGAACAATTTCAGCGTATCGTTATTCTCGATTTATTTAAATACTCACCATAAGGAGCTTCCATGCAAGCGCTATTAATCAACAAGGACGAAGCCGGATACACCGCCAAATTAGGTCAAATTGAAGAATCACAATTACCAGAAGGTGATGTGTTGATTAAAGTGGACTATTCCACTCTAAATTACAAAGATAGCTTAGCCATTACAGGCTCATCTCCAGTGGTGCGCAGTTTTCCAATGGTGCCTGGTATAGACCTTGCTGGCACTGTAGAAAAAAGTGACCATGCCGATTTTAAAGTGGGTGACAAGGTTGTATTAAATGGTTTTGGTGTAGGTGAAGGCCATTGGGGTGGGTTAGCTCAAATGGCGCGGGTGAAAGGCGACTGGTTAGTACCATTACCAAGCGCGTTTACACCAAAGCAAGCCATGACCATAGGTACGGCAGGTTACACGGCTATGTTGTGCGTTATGGCACTAGAGCAGCACGGTGTTACACCCGATAAAGGAGAGATTTTAGTCACTGGAGCAGCCGGTGGTGTGGGTAGTGTTGCCATAAGCCTGTTAGCCAAATTAGGTTATAACGTAGTGGCTTCAAGTGGAAGAGCAGAAGAAACAGATTACTTATTGAGTTTAGGGGCCACCAAAGTGATGGATCGTAATGAGCTCACTGAAAAGGGCAGGCCTTTGGCGAAAGAACGTTGGGCTGGTGCTATAGATGTCGCAGGTAGCCACACTTTAGCTAATATTTGCGCCTCTATGAAATATGGTGGCACTGTTGCTGCCTGTGGTTTAGCACAGGGCTATGATCTGCCAGCCACAGTGATGCCATTTATCTTACGAGGTGTGACGTTAGCGGGTGTTGATAGTGTTTATCGCCCTAAGGCGGATCGAATTACCGCATGGAACCGCCTAGCCCAAGACTTAGACCTTACCCACCTAGAAAACATAATGACTGAAATCACCTTAGAGCAAGCCTTGCAAACTGCGCAAGACCAAATGAAGGGTCTTACTCGTGGTCGCTTTGTCGTTAATGTAAACGCTTAACGAAGGAGCTAAATCATGAGCGCTATTAGTCGTTACCCTGTACCCACTTTAGAAAACCTGCCCGCAGACATTAAGAATAGGGTGCTAGAAGTGCAAGAGAAGGCAGGCTTTGTGCCGAATGTCTTTTTGGCTATGGCTCATCGTCCAGATGAACTGCGTGCATTTATGGCCTACCATGATGCTCTCATGCTCAAGGATAGCGGGCTAAGCCAAGCTGAACGTGAAATGATTATTGTGACTACATCCAATGACAATGGATGTTTGTATTGTGTAGTAGCCCATGGGGCAATATTACGAATACGGGCTAAAGATGCCTTGGTGGCAGATCAGGTAGCGGTCAATTATCTTAAGGCCGATATTTCAGCGCGGCAAAAAGCCATGCTAACGTTTGCGCTGAAAATATCTAACAATGCCCAAGCCACCGATGATCAAGACTTCGCGGTGCTCAAAGGTCATGGCTTTAGCGAGGATGATGTTTGGGATATCGCTGCCATCACAGCCTTCTTCGGGCTAAGTAACCGCATGGTTAACTTTGCATCCATTCAGCCAAATAAAGAATTTTATGGGATGGCTAGGGGTGCCTAAGCGCTAATAGTAACCCTGTCATCATTAGCAAAGGCAACCCATAGCCTGTTATTGGTTGTCTTTGCTCCATAGTTGCTTCTATCTAGGTTTTCTTTTTCTACTTCAGTCTAATTTTTCTTCAGTTTCCTCAACGCTGTTATGTTTAATATTACACAAGGATCTGTGTATAAAAATTTTTTATCTGAAAATGTAAATAAATTACAATAAAGCCGCATATATATCCATAATTGACCTTTTAATATAATTTTTGTAGTATTACTACATTATTTTAATTGGTGCTAGGTACTTTAGGTTTTAGTCTGAACACGTTACCCTTGTGCGACTAATAAATACTCCCTAACGACACTGCTTTTGTTTGTTAAATTACCACTTCTAAGGAAAATTCATGCCTGAGTCTCTCAAAGATAGCGCCATGCGCTACCATACTCACCCAACACCCGGTAAATTGTGTATCCAACCCACAAAACCGCTGGCCAATAAACGTGACCTTGCCCGCGCTTATTCACCTGGTGTGGCATATGCCTGTGAAGCAATAGTAGAAGATGTGGACATGGCAGCAGCAGTCACTGCTCGTGGCAACTTAGTGGGTGTAATCACCAATGGCACAGCAGTACTGGGCTTAGGTAATATTGGCCCATTGGCCTCTAAGCCAGTGATGGAAGGTAAGGCGGTACTATTTAAAAAGTTTGCTAATATCGATGTGTTTGATATTGAGATTCAAGAAAACGACGTCGATAAATTAGTAGATATTATAGCCTCGTTGGAGCCTACCTTTGGTGCCATCAACTTAGAAGACATCAAAGCGCCAGAGTGCTTTTTAGTAGAAAAGGCTTTGCGTGAACGCATGAATATTCCAGTGTTCCATGATGACCAACATGGCACAGCTATTGTAGCCGCGGCTGCGGTTTATAATGGTTTGCGGGTGGTAGGCAAAAAAATTGAAGATATTAAGGTGGTGGGTTCTGGTTCTGGTGCTGCCAGTATTGCGTGCTTAGACTTACTTGTAAGTATGGGTTTGCCTAGAGAGCATGTTACCTTGATAGACCGCTCTGGCGTTATCTATAAAGGCCGTGATCATGGCATGAACCCTTGGAAAGAAAACTACGCAAGACAAACCCAAGATCGTACCTTAGCTGATGCAATGGTTGATGCAGATTTGTTTATGGGTTTGTCGGCCCCTGGTGTGTTGACTCAGGATATGGTGAAAACCATGGCACCAAGGCCGCTTATTCTTGCGATGGCCAACCCTACACCAGAAATCATGCCAGAGCTTGCTATGGCAGTGCGCCCGGATGCAATTGTTGCTACTGGAAGATCTGACTTCCCGAACCAAGTGAACAACGTACTGTGTTTTCCCTTTATTTTTCGTGGTGCACTAGATTGCGGAGCAACCACCATTAATGAAGCCATGAAGCATGCTTGCGTTAAAGCCATTGCAGATTTAGCCTGCAAAGAAGTAACAGATGTTGTGGCAGCAGCATATCCTGGTGAGAACTTTAAGTTTGGCCCAGAATACCTTATTCCTAAGCCCTTTGATCCACGTCTCATCGAAGAGGTGCCGCTGGCTGTAGTAAAAGCAGCAATGGCTAGTGGCGTTGCCACCAGACCTATTGAAGACCTTGATGCTTACCGTGTTAAATTACAAAGCTATGTAAATCAGGCAGGTTTGTTTATGCAGCCAATGATCGAAAAAGCTAAACAAGGCCCTAAACGTCGTATCGTTTATGCTGAAGGCGAAAACGAAGATGTACTTATGTCGATGCAGGCCACAGTGGATGAAGGCGTAGCAAAGCCTATTCTTATTGGTCGTCAAAGTGTGATAGAAAAATCCCTTGATCGCTTAAGCTTAAGCTTTAAATTAGGTGAAGATGTAGATGTATTTGACCCTAAAGATTGTGATTTACACAGCCGTTATTGGCAGCATTACCACACCAAAGTCGCACGTAAAGGCACTTCAGTAGAAACTGCTAAACATGACATGCGCAACAATACTACTGCATTAGCATCGGTCATGGTGAGCTTAGGTGAAGCGCATGGCATGATTTGTGGAAAGGTAGGGCGTTTTGACACACACTTTAAAACCTTATATCAAGTGCTAGGACCAAAGACTCCAGACACCCATGTGTCTTCGGTATGTGCTTTGTTGTTGCCAAGTGGCCCACTGTTCTTAGCTGACGCATTTTTAACTGTAGACCCATCAGCGCAAGATATTGTAGCTTCTACTGAAGCCAGTATGGAATTTGTACGTGGATTTGGTATTGAGCCTAAAGTTGCACTTTTGTCTCACTCTAACTTTGGCACATCCAGTGATCCACAGGCCCATAAAATGCGTGATGCTTCTGCCACACTTCGCAAGCGTTACCCTGATGCGCAAATTGAAGGTGAGATGCATTCATTCACTGCCTTAAATGAAGAGCTGCGCCAGACTATTTTCCCTAATTCTAAGCTTACGGGGCAGCCTAACTTATTGATTATGCCCAACTTAGATACTGCTAACATTACTCTAGGTCTTATTCGTTCATTAACAGATGCGCTGCTTATTGGCCCATTTGTACATGGTTTAGCTAAGCCTGCGCATATCGTAATCCCATCGGTTTCTGGCCGAGGCATATTTAATATGAGTGCCATTACAGCAGCAGATGTAGAAGTGCATTGTGAAACTAATGAGTGCAGTATTTAGTTAGAACTTATTTTTAAGTTTTCTACACAAAAGTCATTCATGGTCTATGCTTACTTTAGTATGTATTGTCCCTGAGTGATTTGCCCAGTTTATCTGGGCTTTTTTTTGCTTTTAATATTTCTGCCACCAAGGCTCACGTTTTTTAGGCTCATGCAGCAATTGCATGAGTTCGCCTATGCGAGGGATGACAAACGCCTGGCCTTGCTGCGTTGCTAATAGGGATGTTTGTGCAGCAGGTTCATACCAAGGGTGCAAGGACAAGGTAAACGCTCCCCAGTGCACAGGCATCATAATGTTAGCATTCAAATCTTTTGCAGCTTGCACGCTTTGTTTTGGCACCATATGAATCGGCTCCCAGCGGAAATCATATTGCCCCGAATCTAATAGAGCGATATCAATTGGGCCAAAGCGTTGACCTATTTCTTTAAAGTGAGGGCCATAGCCACTATCCCCACTAAAAAAAACCCGCTGCTGTGGTGCCTCCACCATCCAGCCACCCCATAGAGTAGAGTTGTTATTGCCCAAACGTCTGCCAGAAAAATGACGAGCAGGGGTGAGGGTGAGGGTGATGCTGTTTAAATCGATCGATTGCCACCAGTCCATTTCACTTATGCGCTCTGGCGCAATGCCCCAATGTAATAAATGTTGTCCAACACCAAGGGGCACGTAGTAGTGCTTAACCTTATTGTCTAGCTGCATAATGCTAGGGTAGTCTAGATGGTCGTAATGATCGTGAGATATGATTACCGCATCTATGATGGGTAGTTGAGAAGGCTGAATAGGCAGATTTTGGTTATAGCGTGGGCTGCCAAGGGCTGCATGAGGCGCAGCAGTGTCACTAAATATAGGGTCAAAAATCAGAGTTTGGTTAGCGGTTTGTAATAAAAATGAGGAATGACCAAACCATAATAGTTGGTTTTCATTAAGTGGGTTGGCAAGTTGTGTTGCGTCTGTTTTTACGACCTCTATGTTACTCTTTGGGGCTAGCTCTTGTGCATTAATATAATCCCATAATGCACCAGCCATAAGCGCAAAGGATTGATCTAAGGTAGTGTGAGTTTGGTTATTAAATTGTTGATTTGAAAAATTTTTTGAACTGGTATAGGTTTGTTGTTGTGAAGGTGTCATCCAAGCACCAAATACAGCAGCATTGTCATACCAATAATACACAGCACCTCCAACAGTGAATGCTAGAGAAAGTGTGAGCGTGATGGCTACAGCAGTTATGCTCATTTTTTTAATCATTAATACAATCCTTTAAGCTGCATACCCAAAAAGTTTTTTACGCAAAATAGGTTATTGGTTGATGATAGACACTATCACTTTTGTGCAGTAGATTTTTATTTAAATTTACGAGGTTTTACACGATTTTAATGTTACTGATAGAACATTTAAACCCTCCATTATACTTGCCACTTGCGAAGCTCAACTTGTTATGAGATGTTAGCGCACTGTGCAAAACCATGAGCCTGAGCGATGTCTAAATTACACTTTCAAAAACCCTTTACCCAGCAAGAGCCAATCCCTGAAGCTGCTAAAAACAGAGTGATGGAGCTACTTGATTCAGGACGATTACACCGATACAACACGGTGGGTGATGAGTGGTCTGATGCAGCTTTACTAGAGCAAAGTTTTGCGCAATACCAAGGCCGAAAGTATTGCTTGGCTTGCACCTCTGGTGGTTATGGTTTGCATATTGCGTTACGTGCCATGGGTCTGCAAGCAGGCGAGCAGGTGCTCACTAATGCCTATACCCTTGCACCAGTGCCTGGGGCTATTTTTGCAGCAGGTGGCAAACCTGTGTTAGTGGAAATTGACGAAAATTATCACCTAGATTTAGCCGACTTAGAAGCTAAAGCTAAAAGCAGTAACGCTAAGATATTATTACTGTCACTGATGCGTGGTCATATTCCCAACATGAATCAACTTATGGCCTTGTGTAATAAACTAGGTCTAAAGGTGCTAGAAGACTGTGCCCACACTATGGGTGGATCATGGGAAGGCACAAAATCTGGTAATTTTGGTCAAGTAGCAGCGTTTAGCCTACAAACATACAAACACTTGAACACCGGTGAGGGGGGCTTAGTAGTCACTGATGATGCCGAAATTGCAGCACGTTTGATTATGCACTCCGGCTCTTATATGCTTTATGAGCGCCATGGTGCAGCACCAGATGCGAAGATGTTTGAAAACATTCGGTTAACCAGTGCCAATATGTCTGGACGCATGGATAACATCCGTGCAGCTATAGGTTTGTCTCAGATGCCTGGGCTAGATGCAAACTGCGCGCGCTGGAATAGCCGCTACGCCATTTTACACAAGACGATAGCAGCAGTTAAAGGGTTAGACATTCCCCTTAGGGATGAGCGAGAGTCTTTTGTAGGCAGTTCGCTGCAGTTTCGGCCAACAAGCCTAGAGCTAGGGCAAATACCAGGCTTTATTAGCGCCTGTGCAGCCCAAGGTGTCGAGCTTAAATGGTTTGGTGATGATAAGCCTAAAGCGTTTACTAGCCGCTATGATAGCTGGCATTATATCGACCCAATGCCACATCTACCTAACACGCTTGAAGCCCTAGAGAAGACCCTAGACCTGCGAGTACCACTCACATTTACAGATGAAGATTGTTATTTAATCGGGGCTGTTATTGAGCAGGTAATGAATGAGTTCATGGTTAGTTCTTCAAACTAACCATGAACGTAGCTAAGGCCTACCCCTTGGGGCGCAGCCCTTTGGGATCGTAAAAGCCCTGTAAGCTAGCTTGAGCTGTATAGCGTTTTAGCGCGATCTCTATTTCAAAAGTGGCCTTGGATAAACGAATAGGTGACAGGTTTGGAGAGTTTACGTAGCCCATGCCAATCGCACTTCCCACTGCGTGCCCATACATACCTGAGGTAAGATAACCTACTATTTCACCGTCCATCACAATAGGTTCGTTGTGGAACAGCATGGCGTCTTTATCATCCAGCTTAAACTGCACCAACCTTCGATCTGTGCCCTTAGCTGCCAATTGTTCCTTAAACCCGTTGATGCCAATAAAATCACTAACATTAGGTTTAGCAGCCCAGCTTAAACCAGCTTGAAACAAGTTATCTTCTGGCCCAACATCATGGCCCCAATGTACAAAACCTTTTTCCATACGTGCGCTGTTCACAGCGTGCATGCCTACGTTGCGAATGCCAAACTCGGCCCCTGCTTCAAACAAAGCATGGTATACAGTAGCGGTATGCTGAGCAGGGACAAATAACTCCCAACCCAGTTCTCCTACATAGCTTAAGCGCTGCACCCACATTTTTATGCCAGCCACTTCTGTGACTTTGCCTGTAGCAAACGGGAAGGCTTCATTACTTAAATCACAGCTGGTTACCTTGGATAAAACGTCTCTAGCCATAGGGCCTTGAATAGCCATAGCGCCAAAGTTCATACTTACATCTTGCAGCAGAACATCGTCGGTGAGACGATGATTAAGATGCCACCAATCCCTTGAATGGGAGCTGATGCCAGTAATTACCCAGTAAGTGGTCTGTCCAGTGCGCACTACCGTTACATCAGCTTCGATGCCACCTCGAGCATTGAGGAAATGGGTGTAAACAACTTTGCCTACAGGTATATCGATATTACCAGAACAAATGTATTGCAAATTCTTAGCTGCCGCAGGGCCTGTAACTTCAAATTTACCAAAAGATGACATGTCGTAAAGGCCTACACTCTCGCGCATGGCCATATGTTCTTGCTTGTTGTTCTCAAACCAGTTTGGCTTTTGGTAGCTGTATTCGTACTTAGCATCTTGCCCAGGGTTGGCAAACCAGTTAGCGCGCTCATAGCCACACACTTCGCCAAAGCAGGCGCCTGCATCTTTAAGTATTTGATGCAAAGGTGAGTGGATCTGGTCACGTGCTGTTTCGTATTGATAAAACGGCCAGTGCATCGCGTAAGTGTGCCCTAAAGCTTCAGGAATGCGCTCAGCGACGTATTCATCGTGTTGTTGAGCTGGGTGATGGCGACGCAGGTCACATTCGGTTACGTCACCAGATGGAAAACCATCAATCATCCAGTCAGCCATTATTTTACCCACACCACCACCAGCTCCAATACCTTTTGAGTTCATACCTGCAGCAATAAATAGCTTATCTACTTCAGAGGTAGGGCCAAGAAGATGAAGGTTGTCGTTGGTAAAGCTTTCTGGGCCATTAAACCAAGTGCGAATGCCTGTGGTTTCTAATTGTGGAAACACATCCATGCTGCTCATTACATAGGGTTCTACGTGGTCCTGATCCAACGGGAATTGGTCAAAGCAAAAATCATCTGCTATCTTACTCATTGGCATACCAATAGCATTGTCTTCAAACCATCCCACTAACATTTTACCTGCATCTTCTTTAAAATAAAGTCCTTGGTCGTAGTCACGAAGCACTGGGCGAGGTGTTAACCCCTCCATTTCTTCGGTCACAATGTATTGATGCTCGCAGGTATAGATGGGTAGCTGGACACCGACAGTTTTAGCAAGGTCACGGGTCCACATGCCACCACATAAGATCACTTGGTCAACTTCCATGGTGCCTTTGTCAGTGCGAATACCCGTAATGACGTTATCTTTGGTGATCAACGCTTCCATGGCGGTGTTTTCAAAAATCTCCACACCATTCATACGCGCACCTTTAGCCAATGCCATGGTAGTGTCGATGGGGTTGGTTTGGCCGTCATCTGGTGTATACAGCGCACCAATAACACCTTCAGTATTAATACCTGGGTAAAGCTCAGCAAGGCGGGTGTTGTCAATCATTTCCGATTCCACACCAAATACTTTAGCCATAGATGACGTGCGTTTAATTTCTTCAAGGCGCGCTTCTGTGCGGGCTAATGAAATACTGCCAATACGTTTGTAGCCAGTAGCTTGGCCTGTTTCTTCTTCCAAACCGGCATACAATTCATGGCTGTATTTGGCTAGGTTGGTAAGCGTAGGTGTAGGCCACAGCAGGCTAACTAGGCCTGCGGCATGCCAAGTGGTTCCGCAGGTAAGCTGTTTACGCTCAATCAGTACCACGTCTTTAATGCCGCGTTTGGCTAAATGGTAGGCTACAGAAGTGCCGATAATACCGCCGCCAATAATGGCAATGCGGGCCTTTTCTGGTAATACTTGGGTGTCGCTCATAAGGTTCTCGTTAGCTGTGGGCTGAGTAGCCCACATTAATTTTGCTGTTTGTTAGTAGTTAGCTACGCAATAAACTGTTGTTTGGGTTGTACGCAGCATCAAGTTCCACATGGCAATGGCGCGTACCAATAGATGTTTCAACAGTCAGTGCCTGACCCGCTTTAAAGTGCTCAGGTTTTATATACGCAAATGCTAAACTTTTTCCTACACGATAGCCATAGGCGCCGCCAGTAATAATGCCAGTGTGCTTACCATCTGCAAACACCGCTTCATTGCCAAAGCATTCTGCGGGCACTTCATCATCAAACACAAGGTATGCCAATTGCATAGAGAGCTCGCTATCTTTGCGTTGGTGCAGATTTTGACTACCTATGAAATCTCGGCTTAGGTCTAAAAAGCGATCCATACCGGCTTCGACAGCAGACACTTCCTCGGTGAATTCAGCACCATAAGCACGGTACATTTTTTCCATACGCATACTGTTAAAGGCGCGAGTACCAAAATCTCTTAGACCCAATGGCTCTCCATTTTCCATCAATGATTCATAGATAGAAATAAGCTGCCACATAGGCATGTGTAATTCCCAACCTAGCTCACCAGCATAGGAGACTCGCATGGCAAAAACAGGGGCAGAATCCAGCTGAATCGTTTGGCAAGCCAACCAAGGAAAAGCACTGTTAGACAGGTCATCTTCACAAATGCTCTGTAAAATGTCTCGTGCTTTGGGCCCGGTTAGCAATAATCCACCAAAGTCTTGGGTGAAGTCTTCTAAGGTAACATCAAAGTCACCTACGTGCTGCTGCATCCATTGCAGGTCTTTTATTTGCGAGCCAATAGCACCCATCAATACAAAATGGTCTTTGCTAATACGGCTAACTGTTTGCTCAGCCATAATGCCGCCGTTCTTTGCGTGGAACAAAGTAAGGCTAATGCGGCCATCTTTAGCGGGAAGTTTGTTACATGACAAGTGATCTAAAAAGGCATAAGCATCGGGGCCGGTGACTCTAAATTTAGCAGTGCCACTCACATCGGTAATGCCACAGGTGTTTTGCACAGCAGAGCATTCTTCAGCGACCACAGCATGTGCCTCGTTATGAGTCCAGCTATGGCTCTCGCTTCGCACTGCATCAGTTTTAAACCAAGCAGGCTTTTCGTATCCAGCATGGGCAAAATGTACGGCGTCTTTTTGAGCCATAACTGTATGTAATGCACTTACACGGTTAGGGCGTCCATGAGGGCGGTTTTCTGTAGGTGAGCCGGCCGTGTACATGTTTTCGTAAGATTCAATAGCACGAGTAATGCAGTAATTTTTATCAGCCCAACGGCCAAATCGACGGCTATCAAGTGATGACATATCAAGCTCTGTTTGACCATGAACCATCCACTGAGCCAAATATTTACCAATGCCACCTTGTGCAATGCCAATAGAGGCACCCGTTAAGTTCCAAAAATTAGTGAGCCCTTCTGCAGGGCCTACCAAGAAGTTATCATCTGGTGTGTGGGTGATAGGGCCGTTGATAATAGTTTTAACACCTACTTCTTGGAACAATGGTACAAGTTCCATACAACGTTCAAGCCAAGGCATTAAGCGCACTA
>Ga0075443_10000268_pt1 | contig 22216 bp, 17 predicted proteins | sample CoawatmetaG00DNA_3_FD_71583 | JGI IMG/M metagenome (GOLD analysis project Ga0075443, IMG submission 71583) | Marine microbial communities from the West Antarctic Peninsula - Coastal water metaG006-DNA | ecosystem: Environmental > Aquatic > Marine > Coastal | place: Atlantic Ocean: West... | reverse complement strand
TGTACCCCTGGATGGCCACGCACATAAGAACAATACATACACATTTTAGGGACCCGGGGTCTTTTAAAAATCAATACTCGGGTACGTAAATCTCACCTTCTTCCAAATCAGGATCAGTAATAACAAGCTCGCTTTCTTCAAATACACCAGCATCAATAATAAGCTCGCTTTCTTCCAATACACCAGCAGCAATAACAAGCTCGCTTTCTTCAAATTCACTATCAGAAATAACAAGCTCACCAGACCAGACATTCTCCAGGGGAGTGCGACACATTGGACAAGGGGGGTCAGAATAATGTTTATGAGTCCAATTAGTAAAACATCTGCTATGAAATATATGCCCACATTTTGTCTTAACAATAGACTGTTTTGTAACAGAATCATAACAAATGGGACAATCATCACATGAAGTGTTGTTCTTACCACGGATAAATATAGTACGAGCAACAATAGAGGGCTTCGTGGTACACATACCAATACCATAGCATTTACAGTCTCCACAGGCACGAGTCCACAGAATACCATTAACGACAGAACCGTTTGCCTCGATTTCATTTTCAAAAATCTCCTCGGGGGATAAATGATCAGTCCACCGTGGGTCCATTCCACAGCTACTACGGCGAATCATGCGACGCAAAATCTTGGGAGAGGGAATTATTTCATGTTGACGGGACATCTTTCTTACACACAGGTGTGACTATGTGAGGAATGTATCTCAAGGTACCTGGCTACACAAGAAGAACTCATACACCTTTTAGACAATAAAAGCTTTTTTTAATCAATGGACTTAACCAAAACCAATCCTGGTGATGGAACCAGGGAAATGGGAACGGAAGTGTCCTTACAAATACAAATATCAAAATTTGTCTCCATAAATGTCCTGGAAAGGGGATTCCCGTATATAACACACTGGGGACAATGGGGGTGGTTTTCATCATCGGGAGGGTGATTATGAAGAGGCTCAGGGACGCGGGCCTTACGACGCGGCTTATTGGCAGGCTTCTTTTTAAGAAGAGGATCATGGGGATTTGATTGATAAATACCTATTCTACCCAGAAGATCCCCACGACTACCAGTCACCTTAATGGAAAATTGCTTACATACCTTCTTTAATATAGGAATTGACAGGGTTTTCAGGACCTGGTCAGATAAAGGACGGGACAAATCAAGAGAATCAAACAAGGGACCGGGTCGACGCCCCCGAGGGTGCGGAGGAGGGGGGGGTACACCGTAGCGCCGTACAAGTTCTGCATAATCTAATTTATAATCAGAAGCAATGCGGAAAAGAAGCCCATTTACAGTCACACCAAACCCAACCCGAAGACGGGAGGTAAAATTGGTGAGGGGAGGCATTACCCTATATAGTCACAAAATTCAAGTTAGTATAAGAGATTGAGTGATTTTTTGAGGATACGGTGGGCTTATGAGGAGCAGAAGGGGCAATGGGGGTACACTGACCAATAATTCTGGGCCAAATTTCAAACCGTTTAATGTCAGGGGGGAGTGAATTAATAGCCCGAATGAAAAGTAATTTGTGTTCAATTGTGGTGAGAGTCATGACCATGGAATGGGCATATCATAAGACATTTACATACACCTTTTAGTTAAAAAAATAATATCTATATTAAGTATAACCATGTTCTCTTCTGATATCTGCTCTTCCAAGTCCAACAATATCCTCCCCGTTAAGCCCATCCGCACCAAGGAGCCTGTCCGCGGCAAGCCCGTCATGGATTTCGCGAAACCCCGCCCAGGTGGCTGTGTCAAGGGGGAGGAGGGCGGCGAGCGCCCCTTCAGCAGCGAATGTTTCCGCAAGTAAATATAACCACTCAAAAACCCACAGTTACCTCTGTGGTTTTTTGAATACATTTTTTTGTACATATTTAACAGATGAAGACCTGTGTATGCTTCTATGGACTTCCCCAGAGATCCCTAAAATTTACATTGGAAAATATAAAGAAAAATGTCCTGTTTGATGACCCAGATATTTATGTACATACATTTGACACAAAACTTGCCCAGTGCATTCGCGGGGGGGAACCACCAACCCCGGTAGACCCCAATGATATTCTCTCCCTTAATCCCACAAAATACAGAATTGATAATGAAGAAGAATTTAATTCAACATTTGATTTCGCAAAATATGAAGAATTTGGAAATCCATTTCCCGGGGACCCGGGGGGGAAGCAGACCATACACAACCTGCTTAGGGAACTCTACAGTATCCAGGAGGTATGGAGAATGATGCCAAACCCCATGATCTATGATCGCATAATAATGACTCGTGCAGATCTACTGTTTGACAAACCACTGGATTGTACCCCTGGACAATGGGAGATACTCACAGCCCAAAGGCCCAAAGGTGTAATAAACCATAGTGATTTTTTTGCCATAGGCAGCGCTGAAGCCCTCAGGCCATGGGCAAACAGACTTACCTATGCACTGCCATTCTGTAAATGGCTCAACAAGAACCGCGCGTGGTGGCCTCCCGGTGGGCTGCACCCTGAAACGCTTGTTACCTATGTAATAGACAGCTTTAATCTGAAATCGGTGCAAATTCCAGTGGCTCCCCAGAGGGTGAGGGCAACGGGTAAAATACTGAATTAAAGAATATAGACAATAAATTAACATGGCTAAGACAGTTGTTATCACTGGAGGATGTGGATTTATAGGTCACCACGTCGTAGAACACATATACAATAATACCGACTGGAATATTATTGTAATAGATAAGCTGAGTTATGCTTCCAAGGGGCTGGAGAGGCTCAGGGACACCAATACTCTGAATAATGGACGTGTTAAGTTATTTACATCGGACCTTATTCTTCCACTCCCACATGGAGTACTGGCAGAGATTGGAACAGATATCAATTACATTGTTCACATGGCCGCAGAGACACATGTTGATAATAGTATTAAGGACCCCAAGGAGTTCCTAATTAATAATATAGGTTCCACCTTCAACATGCTGGAGTGGGCTAGGGCGCTTCCCAATCTCGAGACCTTCTTCTATTTCAGCACTGATGAGGTCTTTGGTCCGGCACTGGGAGACACCCTGTTCAAGGAATGGGACACACACAGACCCACAAATCCCTATTCTGCCTCGAAGTCTGCAGCCGAACAGATCTGCATAGCCTACGAGAATACCTACAAGGTGCCGCTCATGATTGTTAATGTGATGAATGCCTTCGGGGAGAGACAGCATGTGGAGAAGTTCATTCCCCTTTGCATTGACAAAATACTCAAATCGGAGAAGATTTACATCCACAGTTACCCCGATAAGAAGACGTCTGGGACAAGGTTTTACATCCATGCACGCAACATAGCAGCTGCGGTGCTGTTCCTGATCAAGAATGGCCAGCTGGGGGAGAAGTACAATATTTCTGGGGAGAGGGAGGTAAGTAACCTGGAAATGGCACAGATGATTGCCCAGGTCATGGGGAAGACCCTAGACTACGAAATGGTGGATTTCCACTCGGACCGACCAGGACATGATCTCCGGTATGGACTGGATGGGTCCAAACTCTTTGATATGGGATTCAAACTGCCCATAAATTTCGAAGAATCTGTAGCAAAAACTGTCAACTGGACCCTAGAAAATAAGAAATGGTTAGAACCTTAAAGTAAACACTATTATTATAATCATAATGAGTAAATATTTGATTGATGGAACTACAAATATGGACAAGGAACAAAATTCTGGTCCATATTTAGATGAAAATTTCTGGCCCAATTGGGACAGGGATTTAAAGAATTTTAAGGATACTCTTATTAAACACAGTAGTGAAGGAACTCCCCTCAGTGTACTTCGTGTTAGTCACTCTGAGTTTATAGCCCTGGAGGCTGGAACAAGCCAGAGACCCCAGGGTGGTAATTTCCAGGGTAGACATAGTAAAAGCAACACCCTTAGTCATGAACTTCTATTGAAGTTTTTGAAATCCATTGATTCATCAGACCAAATCTCTACACAAATAGGATGGGATTTCCTGCGTTGGGCCGGAAGGGTTGCCAATATACTGGATACTTACAGAGCCAACCCGCATGCAACAGAATGGCCCAACAGGACAACATACACAAGCCTAGATATGATTGTAGATTTGCCTATGGATATTATATATGGACTGTGTGCCAACCGGTGGTTATTCAGAACTTTTAAAAACAAGATTGGTCTCATGGGGGCTGGACCCAAAATTGAGGCAATCAAGGAACTCATGAAACACAAGGAATACCAGGAATATCTGGGATGTGACCTGTTCACGGACTACGTGAGTCTTCCACAAAGACAGGCACTGGATGATCCCAATCTTGAAGAGATGGTAAGGGAGGGGGTGAGTAAATCCACATGCGATGTATTTTTAATTGGGTGTGGAGTTTCTAAACTGAAATTCTGGCACCTGCTTAAGGATACACGAAACTGTATTTTTCTGGATGTAGGTCATGGGATAGATTTAATCGCTGGACATGGAGATCAACGGCGACCATATTGTGGAAGTTGGATTAATTACAAAATTGGTACGACAGAAACCTTCGGACAGGTGGATGAAATGGGTGGCACCGGGAGCCGAGGAGAATACAGAGTAATAAAGAAATAGTATATGTTAATTAAATGTTACTAATAAATGACAAGTACAAGTATATTATAGTTACAACTCCCAAATCTGGATGTTCTACAGTGCGGCATTTATACCAAAAAATCCACAGTAAGGAGTTTCCAGAACAAACAATAGACAATAACTTAACAGATCTAGAAATGGTAAACAATAACTTAACAGATATAGAAATGGTAACATACCGTGATTATTATAAAGTGGGGATAGTACGAAATTCATATTCTCGTGTGTGCAGCGCCTATTTTAATCAATATTTAGATATTCAGTATGAGTCTTCTAACTTTAAAGGAATTAGAAGGCCAGATACATTTGTGGACTTTATCAATACCATCGGTGATTTACAAACCAATCATCATTTTAAACCACAGGAAACCCATCCATTAATAGATAAATACATACAATTAGAAAACCTCTATGAAGGCCTACACGAAATGTACACGCACATAAACCTTGAAGCCGACCAGATGAAAATATTCATGGACGCCCGTGACAAAAACATGAGTCGTCAAAGTAGCCCGGTTATTAAAATAGATTTTGGAATGGATTTATCGACGTACGACTTCGAAATGGATCCTGATAATTTATCCATAGGTCCCACGAGAATTCCACATTATAAAAATATGTTAAATGATAAAACATCTAAGATGATCTATGATTTCTATAAAACAGAAATTGACAAATTTAATTATTAATGATCAATACGTGCACCGCCAGGAGCTTTCGCATCAAATCTAATTCTATGGAACCTTATAACCAGGCTATCACTCATCGTGTACCTTCTTTTAACCCACATGGCAAATATCCTCTCGGCAAATATCGTCAACCCCATTGGAGCTTTATTGTATGTGATAAAGTCATCATATATACAAGCAACATGGTTTATGTGTTCGGGTTGGCCAATGAAAAATGAATCGTAATACCCCCCATAATGTGCATATCCCGGACAATACATTTTATCTTTATCCAATTTTGTCAAGTCATCAATTACATTCTGTGGTTCCATCTGTGGGGAAGTATTTATTACAAAATCATACTTTACATTATTTTCTTTTTCATATTCATTTCTCATGGCACTCACCTGCTTAATTGAATTCCAAAATTTAAACCAACCAAAACGGTGATCTCGTGTCCATTGAGGTTCATACGTATAATATTCGTCCGTCTTGAAATCATGTTCCAGATAGGAATCAAGGGGTTCATCTGGGTCCACACGTGACTTTACTATGGGAAATTTAGTTTTATCAACTGTTTCAAAAATGGAATCATATTCCTTGTCATATGTATGCCAGAATATATCAACTTCAAATCCCTGATCCCCGAGGGGTTTTATAAGGTTAGTGTAAATTTTGTCACGAGTCTTTTCGAATTTGAACCCCCTTACAAGTCCACAATACTGGATTGCAACTCGCTTTTTGCGCGAGACCGGCGCGGTCAGGAGCCACTCGGGCGCGCTCGAGATGGCGAGCTGGGGGGCGCTCATGGACGGCAGCGCCGAGAAGCTGCGCACGCTGCCCGTGAAGGAGGACAAATGCCGTTTCATTTTATATTTTAACTGATAATACCTTTAACAAGCTGTTCTATATTTACCCACCAACCCACAGGTACACAAACCATCTCCTTCTCAAATTGATCCAGATTGGGGAGAGGTTCCTGGAATTCACTAACACAACTGTTAATATCATTGCGGTTGTGAACCTGACTTGTGACTACCCCAGCCTCCTTCATTCGGGCCATAAACTCCTCCTTTTTACCATTCTTCACACGGATGGTGTAGAGCCAGTTGGAAGAACCCTCGGCAGATAGGATGGGTTCAATGTCTGGACACGTATTTAACCACACATTGAGATAGTCAGCATTCGCCCTATTCTTCTCAAGTAAGTCAGGAATATGTGGCAAATTAGCAAGACCCAGTGTAGCATTAATGTCATTCATGTGGAACTTGTACCCAGACTCAGAAATATCATTCTCCAATCGGAAATCCTTACCCTGGTAGTTCCTCTTGTCACGATCAATCCCGTACCACCTCAGCAGCTTGCAGCGCTCGTACAGGTCCTGGGTGGGGAGGGTGATGATCCCACCATCCCCCGTAGTGAGGAGCTTAATAGCCTGTGTGCTGAAAACACAAATATTCCCATGATTTCCTATCTTTTTACCACCATACTCCGCACCAAAGGCATGAGCGCAATCCTCAATAATCTGGGGCCTAAATCCAAATTGGGCTAGAGAATAGTCTTGGAGGTCCCTAAGCTTGTCCAGGTCAACGGGGTTCCCGCCCCAATGGACCACCATGATGACCTTGGTCCTGGGACTCAACTTGCTCTTCAAATCATCCAAATCTACATTGGATGTGCGGGGGTCCACATCAATCCACCTAAGCTTGAGATTGTTAGCCAGGATGGCCGCAGTAGTGGCAAAACAGGTAAGGGCTGGTGTAAGGACCACATCGTCCGGTCCCAGGTCACACATCTTCAAGGCTAGGGTGAGGCCGGAAGTGGCACTATTCAAAGAAAGTACTCTAGAATTTCCCAAATATTCCGATAAAACATTCTCATATTTTTCAACCTGAGATCCCTGGGTTAACTGACCAGACATGAGAACAGGAGTCACACGATCAAGAGCATCATGGCTCATAAATACTTTAAAGAGTGGTACAACCATATAAAGATATTTGTGGTAATAGCTTTAGATGAAGTCATCATATGTAAATGCTGATATTAACTATGGGGATATTCTTAGTTCCATAGCGTTCACCCAGGCACCCAGAACGGTGGTGGAGATAGGAATACTGGATGGATTTTCTCTTGAAAGATTGATACAGGCTACACCATCCACTACCAAAATCATGGCCTATGACATATTCGATGAATTCAATGGAAATTCTGCAAATATGGAAGAACTTAAGAACAAATTTAAAAATCATTCCAGAGTTGAAATAAACTATGGAGACTTTTACAATTTAAACAATATCATTGATGGAAATTTGGATATTATTCATATAGATATTGCAAATGATGGAAATGTTTATAAATTTGCAGTGGAAAATTACATGAATTTATTGTCCAGAAAAGGAATAATAGTACTTGAAGGGGGGTCACCAGAAAGAGATGAGGTAGAGTGGATGAAGAGATATGCGAAAGAACCCATAGCCGAATACCTGAAAACACTCACTGTCCCCCACAAAACACTGGGAAAATTCCCCTCCCTAACAATGATTAAAAATGGAGAGTAATACTATAATGGTTCATCCCCATATTGCATTGTTGAAAAATAGAGCGAATCGGAATAACACCCAACGGTCCCAGCAGAAGGGAACATTAAATAGGTCCCATGGGACATTCCATTATGATGCCACCAATCAAGGAAATGGATTTGTATTCAAAGCCAATCGCGGATATCAAGTTGCATTTACGAATAACCTAAACAAACATCGTAGGAAGTATGGTCCACAGTGGACAGGGTGGCTCTCCACCCAGGGGATACCCACAGCCATTACGTATATTAACCTACCCGTCCATTCCACCCCAGAGAAAAAGAGAAGGAGGACCCTACCCATTTCTACACCCCCTCATTAGGTCCCGGGGGGGGGCCGTCGCCCAGACCTATGGGGCGACCTGCATTTTTATGAGTCGCGTCCGCTGCAAGGACCGGCTCTGCACTCACATTCTGTGACTGGAACAGCGCTTTTGGATTTCCCGCGACCCCTGCACGACCAGTAGCAGTACCACCCTGAGCAGCAGGTGTCCCCATAACATCTCCTGGGGACTGGGGAGCATAACTCACATATATATCAGGATTTTCATCGTTGAGTTGCATGGCTCGAGTTGTTGTTGACACTGTGCGTGGTGAGGCGTGCGTGTTCGTCTTCGCCACCTTTGTTGGACAGTCCTGAGATTCAGCAACTGTGGCAAGTCCACCAGTACCACCAGCGCCCTCGGTTGGTGGGTTTCTCAGTTCATAATCAAGATCCTTCTCAAACACACCCATTTGTTGTGATTCTTGTTGTGTCTCTTGACCATTTTCTTTTGTGTTATTATCATTGTTTAACCCATATTTTCTGTTAACTCTCTCTATATAGTCCTGATTGGGTTTTGATGCTGTTGCTAATTTTTTTAGCCATCTATCTTCAATATACCGGGCTGGGTTGTTATTTTCCATTGAATTCAAATACTGACATATTCTCTGCAGAAGTCGCGTCGCTGCAGTCCGGTCTGGTATGGCACCCTCTTCGGATCCACCATTTAATTTAAGCATAAGGGATCCAAGTATTTCATAATATTCTTTCAATAATTCTGTTTTAATTCTCCACATACCCTTAATATTGGGTCCATTATGGAATTCTATAAAATTTCTTTGGCCCTTGAGAGCATTACATAATTTATGTGAATCTCTGATTTCAAGAGCTATTTGTTGGTCAAATATGCCTTTATCTTGTTCATAATTTATTGGTTGCTTATTAACTTTTTCACCAGGCACAGATAACAGTTTATGGGCATATTTAAGTGGAAGTACGTGTTCTACTTCCGGATATCCATAGATACAACTTTGTGTGTTAAGCTCAGATTTAGTAAATATATGCTGTCCACATAACCAACATACCCTGTTCATTTGGGTGGGTATAGACCCATCATCACCCAATCCAGCAAGAGATTTACCTATACGCCCGGCAGCAGCAGTTGCCTTGTCTAACTGTACGGCCTCACCCGCCCCCGAATACTCCTCTCTTGCTGAAATTTGTGTGTTTTTCTGCTCAGTTATTGGACCACCAGTGTAATTTTTAAGAACGGTATGTCCTGATTTTTTCCCCTGCCATATTGGCATGTTACGAGGGAAACCATCAAGCTGTGCTGCTGCCGCTGCCGCTGCCGCTGCCTCTTCCTCTTCATTTTCAAGGTTTCTAGTCGCATTATCCTCATATCTCATGGGTGGTTTTCTGGTTCTACTGGCTCTTACGGATGGGTCTGCCATTATTAATATATGTGTATATTAAAATGCCGTATAAGATTCGCAAGTTGCCTAAAAAGAATTTGTACAGGGTCACTAATCCCCTAACGGGTCGCGTGTTTGCCAAGGCTACGACACTAGAGAAGGCGCGGAAACAGGTGCGAATGTTGGTTGTGATGAATAATAGTTGACTTACAATAATTTTCTAACTACTTCACATGTTCTTGAAAATAAGGTATCCCATAAAGACTCGTAGGGAATGTTAATTGCCACGTGATTGTGTAGGGAGGAAAGGATATCTATGATAATGTGATCCATGATTCATGGTGCCACCATACTGGTTTTCATAAGAAGAATATATACATATTTAAAATATAATACAGTAACAAGTATGATTATCTATATTGATGGGATCTTTGATTTATTTCATTACGGACATATTGAATTGTTTAATAAGTGTAAGAATATGTTCCCCAATGTTATATTAATTGTAGGTGTTATGGGAGATGGGGTAGCCACTTCATATAAAAGAAAACCCATCTACAATGAAAAACATAGATATGCATTGGTTAAAAATTCAAGAAATGTGGATAAAATAATAGAAAATCCACCATTAATTGTAACAAAAGAATTTATGGAAGAATATAAAATTGATTACGTTGTTCATGCATTTGCTAATACTTCAGACGAAACAAAGCAGGATCAATTCTTTTCTTATCCCAGATCAATTGGGGCATTTAAAACAATAGAATATTGCAATGAAATTAGTACAACCGATATCATTAATAGAATAATTGGTGTATAAATCATTCCTGTGTAGGACCCTTGGTTAAGGACAAAACCCCCTATATAAGTATGACGAAGTGGGAAAAGCTCTCTCACCTGGAACATGTATTGCGACGACCCGACAGTTACGTTGGATCAACTAAGCCTGATATTGAGAGTTCTTGGATTTTGGATACTTGTGGAAAGAAATTTGTGAAGGCTGATCTTACCTACCCCCCAGCACTTCTTAAGATTTTCGATGAAATTCTGGTAAATTCCCTTGACCAACATGCCATGGATCCAATTGCCACTACCAAGATTGATGTGGTGGTTGATATGGAAAAGGGGAGCATTTCCATTACAAACAATGGAATGGCAATTCCAATTGTTATGCATGAGAAAGAAAAGGTTTATGTGCCGCAGTTGATTTTTGGCACCCTCCTTACGTCTTCGAATTATGATGACACCGAGGAGCGTATCACTGGTGGGCGGAATGGCTATGGGGCCAAACTTACGAACATCTACTCCAGCTCCTTCTCCCTGTCCGTTAAGGACCCCCAAAACAGAAAGAAAATGAATTGGAATTGGGAAAATAACATGCAGCTCTGTGGGGGGCAGGCCTCGCCCACTTCCTACAGTGGGAAGGATGGCGAGACCTCGGTGTGTTTTGTTCCCGACTGGAAGCGCTTTGGAATGAGTGGGATGACCCATGATATGTTCAAGCTTATTCAAAAGCGCGTGTGGGACACTGCGGTGTGTCAGCATGGAAACCTTAGGGTTACCTTCCAGGGGGAGCGAATTCCTGTGAAGAAGCTTCTGGAATATGCCCACATGCATGAGGGGGTGGAGGATGCTGTGGCTCACTCCTGTGATAGGTGGGATGTTGTTGTGGCGGCGAGCAATTACTCTGGATTTCATCAGGTTTCTTTTGTGAATGGAATTTGCACAACCAAGGGAGGGACCCATGTAGATTCCATTGCCAGTGCCCTTTCCAAGGACATCATCGCGGAGCTGGTGAAGAAGAAGGTGGATGGTGCCAGTAAGCTCAGGCCTGCGAATGTCAAAGCCACCATGTTCATGTTCGCGCGAAGCACCATTATTAATCCTTCTTTCAGCAGTCAGATTAAGTCCGAGTGTACCACCAAGGCCTCTGATTTTGGAAGTAGTTTCACCTACCCCACAAAGTTTATTGGCGGGGTCCTGGATACAGGAATTCGCGATGAGTTAACATCCGTAGCAAAATTCAAGGAGCAAAAGGATTTGAAAAAGTCCGACGGGTCCAAGAAAAACAAAATCACTGGAGTTCCCAAGCTGGATGATGCGAATTGGGCTGGAACGGCGAAGTCCACTGGATGCACCCTCATTGTCACCGAGGGAGATTCGGCGAAGACCCTGGCAATTAGTGGGCTTTCCGTGGTGGGCCGCGATGCGTGGGGAGTGTTCCCCTTGCGGGGTAAGCCCAGGAATGTCCGCGACGCCAGTGTGAAACAGCTTATGTCCAACCAGGAATTCTCTGATCTCAAGAAGATTCTGGGACTTCAGCAGGAGAAGGAATACACTGACCTTACCCAGTTGAGGTATGGCAAGCTAATGATTATGACGGATGCTGATTTGGATGGGAGCCACATTAAGGGGTTGGTCCTTAATATGATCCACTGTTTCTGGCCCAGTCTCCTTTCCCTGGGGTTTGTTGTGAGTATGGTCACCCCCATCATCAAGGTGGGGAAGCAGTCCTTTTTCACTGCTCAGGCCTATGATCAGTGGATCGAGGCACAGGGCGGCCTCCCCCGCGGTGCTAAGGTGAAGTACTACAAGGGACTGGGTACGAGTACCTCCACCGAGGCCAAGGAATACTTCAAGGCCATTGAGCAACTGACCGTGGGGTTTGTAGATTCGCCAGGAACTACACCCTCAATTGTTTTGGCTTTTGATAAATCCAGGGCCGATGGTAGAAAGAAATGGCTTGAAAATCATATTAAAAATCCCAAGGATGAGGTGAAATATGGAGAAATTACAAAGCTTACTGTGGATGATTTTATCAATAAGGATCTTATCAATTTCAGTTCGGCGGATGTGAAGCGCTCCATTCCCCACATGTGTGATGGTCTTAAGCCCAGTCAGAGGAAGGTGGTATTCGCCTGTATGAAGAGGAACCTTACCCAGGAGCTTAAGGTGGCCCAGCTTTCTGGGTATATTTCCGAGGTCTCTGCCTACCACCACGGCGAAGTCTCCCTCCAGGGGGCAATCATTGGAATGGCCCATGATTATGTTGGGAGCAATAATATCAATCTCCTAGCTCCCTGTGGACAATTTGGAACAAGACTCATGGGAGGAAAAGACTCTGCCAGTTCCAGGTATATTTTCACCAAGCTGTCAAAGGTCACCACTAGTATTTTCGACCCAAGGGACAACTCCACCCTGAAGTTCCTGGATGACGATGGGAAAGCAATTGAGCCTGAATATTATATGCCTGTGATTCCCATGATTCTGGTCAATGGAGGAGAGGGTATTGGCACAGGTTACAGCACCCAGATCCCATCCTACAACCCAGAGGATATCAAGGCAAATCTTGTTAAGTGTATGAATGGTGAGGCTCCCACCCCCATGGTTCCCTGGTACAAGGGATTCAGGGGAACAGTCACCAGGAAGGACGACACCAGCTGGACACTCACCGGTAAGTATGAACTCAAGGTGGGGAAGGGAATCTACATCACCGAACTCCCCCCAGGGAAATGGACCCAGGACTACAAGGAATTCCTAGACGGTCTGGCAGAGAAGGGGAAGATCGAAAGCTATTCCAATCACAGCACTGAGGAGACCCCCAAATTCACCATCAAGGGGTACACAGGCCATGATATTATCAAGGAACTGGGCCTTTCCAAAACCATCCACACGACCAACATGTGGCTCATGACCCCCAGGGGAATGAAGAAATACTCTTCCCCCGAGGAAATTATTGTGGACTACTTCCAGTACCGTTTCAAGCACTACAAGCAGAGGAAGAAGAACCTTCTCAAGGAATTTAAATTTCAGGCTGAACTCGCTTCCACCAAGGCACGGTTCGTAAGGGAGGTGGTGGAGGAGAGGTTCCTGATTTTCAAACGTAAGAAGGCAGACATAGAAAATGACCTGGACAAGGGGAAATACATGAAGGTCCAGAATTCCTATGACTATCTTATGGGAATTCGCACAAGCCAATATACCCTGGAAGCCATAGCGAATTTAAACAAGGAACAAGCCGACAAGACCACGTCCTACAACAAGCTCCTGAAAATCACAGAACTGGATATGTGGAAAAACGACCTGAATTTTTAAGTTCTATAGTATTAGAGATGGCAGATGACACATGTTGCCCAATTATAGATATACGTGGGAAGGCGTTAGTAGCTGCAGTATCAACACTGGATGCAATAGGGCCTCAGGAGAAATTTATCAATGGTAATACATCAACTTTTTTACCATCCCACGACCGAACAGCACAAAATGCAATCTTCCAGAGAAGTACACAATTTGGACAACAAAATACACAATATTTTGGGAATACAGTCAAGCACGTTTTTAGACCAGACCGGATGGGGGACGTGTTATCCAACATGTATTTAAAAACCCAAGCACCCATCCTTCCAGAAAATACAGCACTTTCCAATGTAGTAATAACATTCCCTGGTGAAATCTGTGAAACCGTACCCACAGGTGGCTCTTTAACCATACAGGATTCAGAATTACAAAGAATCAAATTATCAGAAACAACCCTTTTGCCCTACACAGGCAGTGGGACTGTGTACAATGATACTATAAACAGATTTGAGGGGAGTAATGTTATGTCCAATGCTGCCATTGGGTTTATTTCAGTAAATGAAGGAATACTAGGAACAAAACTCATTGATGAATCTGTAGTCCTATCAGAGGATTTATCAGGACCCAATTTCCAGGTGAGAGCCAATATCTCGACCTACCAGGTTGTGACAGCAGCAACCGAATCCATAGATGGAGGATTGAGAAATTTTGAATTGTATAATCTCAATAGATCCAGTAAAAAAGATTTATTATTTGGAACTTCAAATGTCACTGCTGCTGCATTGTTTACGGGCGCACCAATAGAGATAGATAATTTGAGTCTGTTTACCCTGGGAAGTGATGACTACCAGCTAAACATGAAAGGGGCTGCTTTTGTAATTGATACTAGTTCATACGCCATAACAAATGGTCCTGTGGCTTATCCAGGTGATTATTCACCCTATCAACCATTTATGATAACAGTAGCACCTGAATATGGATCAAAATTCATCTTCTCAAATGTAAACGTGTCTGGTGAGGACACGGCCACCGGCACCAAGAAAGTAGAATTCTCAACCAATGTCTCCCAGAACAACTACCTCACTGTGGCCACTGCTGGAGCTACCTATGTAGCAAACTCCAGCAAACTCTTCACCACAGCAGTGGATGGAGTAGGGGCAACCGTCAGTACGGGGACTGTGGGTGGTTCTGGCGAACTGCTCGCCGACAATGTGTTTCTTGAGAGCCATGGCTACGGGTACAAGGAGGGAGATGTCCTTACAGTGGTGGGCGGGAATGGGGCAGGTCAGGTCAATTGGGCAGTGGGGGACCGAAACAAAAGTCCCTTGACCCAAAATGATTCCCTGGCACACATCAGCATAGACGGGAACCAGTTACCCCCCGGGACAGATTCCAAAATACTTGCACAGGTGGGAAATGATTTCACAGTTCAATATTACAAGGAGGGAGATTTTACACAGGGACCCATAGGTGGTGCCAATGTGATTTCATCCATTTCAGGTTATCAATTTAAAAGTATTAATTTAAAACTTTCAAATGACTTTTATTATTATACAAATGATGTGAATCTATTCTGTAATAGAAAAAATTTATTATTCAGCATTGATTATTTTAGTGGGACCCAGTCCACGATCACTACACTGTATTCAAACATAAACTCACCTGCCACAGATGACCAGACTGCACCCTCGGCCAATAAACTGAATTTTTATTCAAATATGCAGGATACAAATATCACGGGAACTCTAACAACCGAGGCTACCTACACCACACCCCCAGGCTCACAGCTTGCTAATGTGTTTATGAGTGGCATAAGTTACGTAACCACAGACTATAGACTTGATGGTTCTATTAACCCCTATATCTCCCTGGAAGGACCAGGGGGATATACAAGAATTACCCTGGGTGCATGTCAGGAGGGCGGCGGCTCATTCATGGTCTATAATATACAAATAACCCAGAATTTACCAGGGTCAGATCCAGTTGCAATTTCACGAACATATGATGCCAGGCCATTTACGGGATATAATGACCCTTCTGGCGCCCCCTACACAGGTCTGTTCAGTTTTATTCAGGGAGAAATACATACGACGACGACTCCCTTTCGGGAATTTGTAGATCAACTTATGACCTGTTTAAGGATTTGGAATTTTAGACAACGAATGTTTATGACATTTGATGTGGATGGGGGGTCTTCTACTCCAACCCAGCAAATTGCACCTGACCAGGACCTCATGAATGCAATAAGATATGGTGGACTTAAAATTTCATTACTAAATACAGTGCTTGTAAATAGTCTCACCATAAGTGTAGCCTACCCCAGGCTTGATATATATGCAGGTATTGGCGCACAATCTGTACTGGGTGCGCTTCAAATTACTGATGATAATATATTATTAGAATTTGGAGGAAATGAGTTGGCCAGCACAACGGTGACTATAACAAATGGGTCAAATGTGGTACCCATTAATATGAATACTTCTGCACTATCCATCACTCCACAAAACTGTTCAAATATCATTACAGGTGGTTGTACCTATATTACACCAAAAAATATAATAGCTCCCCAGTATACCGCCCCGATTAGTGGTGGACAATTTGTGAATACAGGTATGGGGACTGGTTCTGGTTCTGGTAGTGTACCTGACAAACGGGCCAATGTGATTATAACACCTACTGTTTATGAATCGACTGTATTTACCAAGACCTCTGATGGGTATGCCAATATCCTCACAACCCTTAGGGAAGAAGGACCCATCCCTCTTCAAAACAAACAGATGGACATCGCCTTCTTTTCAAACACTACAGGTGCCTACAGCAATGTCGTACGCATAGAGAATGATTATGTAGGAATAACCTTACCAGAAGCAAATGTGACAGCCCAAACACTGGAAGACATAACAGATCCCTACAATGCGACAGTTGAATTCAAGAACAGTACAGTTGGAAATATATTCACCTACACCACAAACAATTTTGTAGAATATAATTTAATAGTTTCAGGAACCTATAGTAACATTGGTGTAATTAACACTTTACAATTTGAAAAGCCTGGGTATGATGTACTTTTTGATTTAAATTGGCAATTGGCAGATGTGGGGAATACTGTGTCAATAATGTCTCATATGGGAACCTATGATAATAGGACAACAACACGATATAGTAATGTTCTCCCCAATCCCAATGACTTTTTAAAATCAGATATAAGCAAATGGCTCAATCCCAATGATAAAAATTATGTACAGATGTATACAGCAAATAATTCTCTCACATATATATCCTCCTCAAATAAAACATTCCCCAACACAAATGCATACCCATTCAGTATGTTATCTGTAACAATGTCCACGGCACAGAGACTGCCAATTTCCTATGATACCTCCAATGCATATGTTAATAAAATAAGTCTGCTGCCCCCAACGGACTTAACAATGGCCACAGGCAATTTAAATGCGTGGTTTAATACCACTTATGAAATCTATTCTGGGCCTACGGCCCTGAGTATACATACGGATAGCATAAAGAGCCTAATGAATAATACTTCCTATTCAACAAATGTTGCATACACACGGGGGAGATTGACTGCAAACATCAATGTCGCCGTCGGAGGTACAATTAGTACAACCTTCCCGACGTACTCCACCAATGCGACCATTGAATTCAATACTTTCGCAAACACCATGACCCTGGGGACCAATAGTTATGCAATCCCCAATACCCTAAATTCCTATTATGATAAATTCCTGCGATCCAATACCCTCCTTTATAATTCACTCATTGATTTGGGAGAACTCGCTGGAAGTGGGACTACAGTTCCAGTAACGGCGGGAATATCCCAGGCCTCCTTCACCTACAACACCGGGGGGAGTGCCACTGGGTCTCACATCTACTTGCTGGGAAAATCAAGTCCAACAGCAGAATGTTATAGAGTATCTGCAGATACAAGTCCCGCAGGTGCGCCAGAGGTAATCAAATTAATTGATTTTGATTTTGCTTTTTCTGGAGGAGGTGCATGCCTTGACACGACCAATTTTTATGTTTATTTATTTGCTCCTAATAATGGAAATTCACTGTACAGAGTAAAATTCAATACCAGTCTGAGAATTTTTGAGGGCGCGTGGACCCTGGAATCCACCGGTTTCCCCTGGACCAGTGTGGAGAATGCAGGAATTTCCTACTATAACAAGAGACTCTACTCCCTCACGGGATATATACCTTCTCATGGACTTGGGGCCTACAATTACATTAATTACTATGATATTCCCACGGGAGTCTGGGGGGTGATTAACGTCTCCTATGGGATGTCACGTGTCCTTGCACCACAGTTAGAAGCTGGGGGGAATATATATTTTGGGGGATATAAAACATCTGGGGGGCTGGCCACTAGTACCAAAGTAGACACATGGTATAAATTCATGCCAGCTACCTCCGCTGTTGTAGAAATGACGGCAACAAACCTGATCCTTGACACCTCTTATTCCGCAATGACAAATTACGGCTCTTCTCCCGTTACGGACATCTTTATTACAGATTTTCAGTCCCTGGGTTCCTCCGTCTTCAAAATAGACATCGCTTTGGATACAGTCTCAAATGTTGTAGTGGGTGTTAATGCGGGTTCACCGCTATCCATTCAGTCAGTTTCAAATATATATGGGCCATCCCTAGCCAGTGACTATCAAAGTAGTCAGATGGTTATGTATGGAGGACAGGATATTTTGGTAGGGGGTCTTACAGCCAATGTATTCACCATGGATATGTCCCTGACCATTCCCCTAGTAACTGACCCTGCAAAAATAATGGATATAACCCCTAATGATGGATATTACAATGCATCCTTTGTAGGCCCTGCGGGACCGGGAAATGTTCCCCTGGTCAAATCGGGAATTCGTCTGGCACAGGAAAGGGTTCCGATTTTTACCGTAGAAGATTCCAGCACCCCGGCCAACTATTTAGAATTTGGATTGAAGAGATCAAATGTAGTGACTGCTGTTCAGGGGTCTTCCCGAACCAATAAGGGTATATTTGAAAATTGGTATATTAATACAAAGGACACAGATAATTTAATTATAAACACAGGATGGGAAGGAACAGATTCCTTGAATAATTATTCCCAGGCAAATGTCTTACTGGGGCCTGTGTGGGCAGGGGATGCCCTGAATACCAATGATGCCATAGCAAATTTTTATGCATCCAATATTATTTTTCAAAGTACGGTGAATGCAGCCTACAGCAATATTGTGTTTGAAACTGGGAATGTATCAGCTGCAGGAGATCCCAGGAACAACCTGGTTCCCAATCAAATAGCAAATTCCAGTGTTGAATATTCCACAATGCCCTATATGGCCAATAATTTTTTCAATTATACGGTTGATGGCACTGTTCCCTATACATCTTCAGCTGATAGTTCAGTTACAATTACAAACAAATTTAATCCATTTGTGAAATCAACTTTTGAAAGTTACCCCACCGTGACTGCCTGTTATGATACAGACAATATCCCCACTCTCGATTGGGAATTTAACTACCTGGCTGCCAACAATGCAATAGCCCCACCCTATGCCAATGCTGTATCGAATGTACTGGTAAATGATCTATATCGCCAATACCTCCCCTCGAAAATTACTAGATCAGGGAGACTGGATAAAGTAGCATTCACCTACGGGGCAAGTAGATGGGCCTTACCCAGCGGCGGCACCCAACAGGACGCAACCCAGCAGTATGGTGTATTTAGGGACAAAATATATCCCAACCCCGCCTCAACCGGGTCCCAGTACCTTGAAATTGGGGCAAGAAAGCTCACACTGTGTTCGTTCTCATCGGACACCCTCCAGACGTCGAACAGTCAGGTAGAAATATACAAATACTTTGCATCCAATGTTGGTGCCAGCAGCAACCTCACCACAACAGAAAGGGGGTGGGAGGATGAGATTATAGTTGCCTTTGGGTCGCAAACAACAGCAAGTGGAAATAAGGAATATGTTAAAATCAAACCAGGGTACGGTACAGACCTGGTGGTGGTACCTTCATCCGGTGTGCCACCAACCAATGCCGTTATGCCAGATGATTCCGTTGTGGTGACATTTTCAGACTATAATTTACAAGATTTATCAGTAAATGTGGGAGTTATCTATTCGAGTAGTGTGGTATCCAGGTATGTGACACCGACATCGCCGTATGTAGACACACCGGATGCGGGTACCATCATTAAACTTAGCTCCGCCACTTTCAATACATTATATGACTCCCAGGCTAAAAGTGGAAATATGATTATTACATCAACCCACAATAGTGGAATAGTCACCAGCAATACTTCTTTTGGTGAAAGACCTGTCGCCAATGTGTTTGCGCAGAATGATGTACTTTTCTCACAGAACCTCTGGAGTACATGCCTGTCCGAGTGGTCCCAGCTGCCAGGGACCGTGGGCGACCCAAGTCGGGACTATGCCCAGGAAAATGTATACGAAGAAGTCTTCCCCGTAAACATTAGTATTCAAAAATACTCACCCAATGGTATTTATGCCAATAAATTGGGAAGAGCAATAATTAAACATGTAAAATTCTCTATTGGTGGTACTACTATTCAGGACCTGGATGATTTGTGGTACATTACAAACGATGAACTCCTGCGTTCCCAGGATGAAAAGGATTCCTTGAAATATTTGATAAACGGTGGGGAAGATTATTTACCCACTTCTCCTTCAAATTATGGACCCATAGATTTATACATACCCCTGGACCTGTTTTTCTGTAGGACAAGGAAGACATCCTCGACACTCATCACACCGGTGAAGGTCTTTGATGAATATAGGTCATGGAAGCCCTACCTCCCACTGTGTGCCATGGGAAGCCAGGACTTCGAAATCGAAATCGAATTCTACCCCCAACAATATTTCTCCAACACAGGAGGGACCATCAATTTACCCAGTGTAAAAACATCAATAATTACCGAAGAAATACTCATTTCCCCTGCAGAGAGGAATTATTTAAAGAGGCAGCCCCAGGAGTTCCTGGTAGAAACTGCCACAAAGTTCCCCGAACAGATATTCTCCATGACCCAACCAGAGATTGATCAGAGGTTTGAGGGATTTGTAGCTAACTATCCTGTTAAAATGACAAATTGGTTATTTAGATCAACACAATTTGAAGATGAAAACGACTCGACCTATTTTCTCCACAGATACAACTTCAGTACGGTGGTGTCGACCAATGATGAATATAGACTGTTTTTTGAATTCATGAAAAAGGCTGACTTTTTTATTGAAGGGGTACCCCAAATTGAAAGATTTGGTATAACGGATTATTACAAATATGTGAATGCCCTGGCGGGGGGACTGTCCTCCACCAAGAAGAATATTTATTCCTATTTGTTTTCAATGGATCCGGCTAAATACGGACCATCTGGTTCATTGAATTTTTCAGAAACGAATTCGAATAAAACATTCCTGTCGTTTAAAATAGCTCCTCAAACTCAAAGTAGTGCCATCGAAAAGGTAGATACAAGTTTGGGGGCTACACTCCATGGCTGGGCCTATGGATTTAATGTATTAAAAATAGAGGAAGGGAGGGCATTTAAGCCATTTTCTTAAATAACGTTGGTTTGTTATTTCTTATGTAGTCAATAATTTCATTTTCTATGCACCATTTTATAAAATTCAATTGAGCTACGGTAGTGGTCAATTTATTAAACTCTATACGCTGCGTTCTACAGAACGGATCAAATAGTTTTTTGGAATAACCGTCAAGGCTACTCTTGTAGGACATGTGGACGGTAAAGTCCTTCCCGTGGGTGGTCTTGTAGGTCACCTTCTTCTGGCGAGAATGGGTCGTAACAAACCACTCAATGTTACGGAGGGAAATATTATCCCTTTTAGTAATTATATCATTCAAAATTTTAATATTTTCAGGTTTTTCATAAAATCCCTTGAGTTTAGTCAGAAGCAATCCTTCCCTACTCATTTAAAATTATATACATTGTAAGCTTTAATTACGACCCAACCATAGTCCCACTCCACCTGGCCGATGCGCTGGCAGAGCGAGCGGCGCCTCCTGGGTCTGCTGGGGCTGCTGGGGCTGCATGACACGGCGGACGAGGCGATGGTTGGCCCCCTGGTTTTGGTGAAATCCACAGTATTCTGTTCCATCGAGGGCTTTGCGGGTACATTTGGCATTACGAAGGCGAACAATACCCTTACATATACATTCACCCTGGTTAGCCTCTTCGACTCTATTAAAAAATGAATTAACGGTTGCATTGTAGGGAAGGTTTGACATGGATTTGCAATAGATATGAATTTTGTTCATAATAGCAGCCTTTTCTCGACGTAGATGGATGGTTTTCATAAAATCAAAAAAATCATCATCCGACAGTTTTTGAAGAGAGTACACACTGGGGATGATCATTACTTAGTATGGTTTCCACTGTACTCTTTAAACATGGCCATAATATCGCGACTTTTGACAGTGTCACCTTTTTTCCTCCTGGGGGGCTTGGGGGGCATAAGGGCTGCGAAGATTGCCCTCCCCTTGATGAGAGGATCCAGGAGGTCCTCAACGGGCTTCTTAAGCTGGTTGGTAAAATAGTGCATATAATCTAATTCCAGTTC
>Ga0075443_10000264_pt1 | contig 22335 bp, 19 predicted proteins | sample CoawatmetaG00DNA_3_FD_71583 | JGI IMG/M metagenome (GOLD analysis project Ga0075443, IMG submission 71583) | Marine microbial communities from the West Antarctic Peninsula - Coastal water metaG006-DNA | ecosystem: Environmental > Aquatic > Marine > Coastal | place: Atlantic Ocean: West... | reverse complement strand
AGGAGGCCATCATGGCTAAGGCAAAGTTTGAACGTAATAAACCGCACGTTAACATCGGCACAATTGGCCACGTTGACCACGGCAAGACCACATTGACCGCAGCGATCACGAAATATTTTGGTGATTTCCAGTCATATGACCAGATTGACGGCGCGCCAGAAGAAAAAGCACGTGGTATCACGATCTCTACTGCTCACGTTGAGTATGAGACTGAGTCCCGTCACTACGCACACGTCGATTGCCCAGGCCACGCTGACTATGTGAAGAACATGATCACTGGTGCAGCACAGATGGACGGCGCGATCTTGGTTGTGAACGCGGCCGACGGCCCAATGCCACAGACCCGCGAGCACATCTTGCTTGGCCGTCAGGTTGGCATCCCGTACATGGTTGTTTACATGAACAAAGTTGATCAGGTCGACGACGACGAGCTGCTCGAATTGGTTGAAATGGAAATCCGTGAACTGTTGTCCTCTTACGAGTACCCAGGCGACGACATTCCAGTGATTCCAGGTTCAGCTTTGGCTGCTATGGAAGGCCGCGACCCAGAGATTGGCGAAAGCTCTATCCGCGCGTTGATGGAAGCTGTCGACACATATATTCCAATGCCAGAGCGTGCGGTTGATAAGCCGTTCTTGCTGCCAATCGAGGACGTATTCTCGATCTCTGGCCGTGGTACTGTTGTGACTGGCCGTATTGAGCGTGGCGTTGTGAACGTTGGGGACGAACTGTCCATCGTTGGCATCAAAGACACTGCGAAAACGACTTGTACTGGTGTTGAAATGTTCCGCAAGCTGCTTGATCGCGGTGAAGCTGGCGACAACGTTGGTGTTCTTCTTCGCGGTATCGACCGTGAATCAGTTGAGCGCGGCCAAGTTTTGGTCAAGCCAGGTTCCGTGAACCCGCACACTGACTTTGAAGCAGAAGCCTACATTCTGACCAAAGAAGAAGGCGGTCGTCACACACCGTTCTTTGCGAACTACCGTCCACAGTTCTACTTCCGTACAACTGACGTGACCGGCACTGTTGTTCTTCCAGAAGGCACAGAAATGGTCATGCCAGGCGACAACTTGAAGTTCAACGTAGAGCTGATCGCGCCAATCGCCATGGAAGACGGCCTGCGCTTCGCGATCCGCGAAGGCGGCCGCACAGTCGGCGCTGGTGTTGTGTCCAAAATCGTAAAATAACCCGTAGGGTGCGCGTCCACGCGCACCTCACGCAAACAAAGAAGGCCGCTCCAGAAATTGAGCGGCCTTTTTTATTAAAGCCACCCAGAGTACCCAACTAAGATAAGGCATTGGCCCAACCAATAGCAGAACCATAAAAGGCTCGCGGTTGCGCGGCGAATTCGGGGGGGGCGAATGTCGCCAAACAGGTCGAATGCCAACAAAATATCTGAAAATATGAATAAAAGTGCACCCATAATGGCCCAAACATAGGGGCTACTCAGAGGTTGAAAGAGCGCCGCTGCGCCCAACAGTAGTGAAGCTAAAACGTAAATGAATACTGGTGCCTTGAGCGCTCCAAATTGATGGTAAAGTCTCCGATAAACCCACACGCCGATCAAAATGATCAGCGTAATCGGCGCCATGGGCCAAACCCCGGCGGATACGTTGAAACCAACCGCGCCCGACGTTGTGAACAAAGCAATGTAACAAAGATGACCAATGAGAAAGGCAGTGAGCCCAATTAGGAAGTTACGATCACCTTCTCTCGATAATGCAACATCACCTAGCGCACCGAAAAGTAATGCTGCCGTTAAAGCCGGATGCATGTCGCCAATTACTGACAGCAGCCCCAGCGATAAAACCGGCACAGCCTTCAATACCGTTTTCGTCCAGCTTGTTGTGCGAAACGTAAAAGACAGGCCATAAATCAGGCTCGTCAGCAGGCTAATAGTGGACAAAATGGCAGTCAATTTCTGGCTTTCCATGTATCTGAAATGGTAGCAAGTTTAGTCCAACGTGGCTTGGGTACTTGCCCAAGTGGCTGCTATTAAACTGTCTCATTTGCCAGCTGTAAAACTTCATCCAGTAGATTTTTCAACCTACCCCGCGCTGCTTCATTCGCCTTACCCATAACCTCGCCGTCAAACCGTGCAAACACCACGCGGCCCGTTGTAAATGGTAGCGGCAGCATCATGTTGTCCCAGCTGCCCAAAATCCGGTGCCGCTTCACCGAAAACGCATAGCCGTATACTGGCCGCTTCATCACACGCGCCCATTCCAGCGGCGCATCTTTGATCGCGAGCGCTGGTCCGAGCGGCCCGTCGCCAGTCATCCCAATGCTTACCCCATCGCGGACCCGTTTTAGCACCACTCGTGATGCCGCGAGGTTGGACATTTTGTCGGACATCTCCATTGGTTGCAGCCCCCGTCTGTGTTGCAATGCGCCTGACACACGCCCGACGGGGGAAGCGTCATAGAGGCTTGAAAGGGGGGCTGCCTCGACTGGCCAGTGGATTGGGCCCATCAGTGACCGCCCGTGCCACATCAAAAGTAGCACTGGACCGCCTGCGAGCTCGGATTTCAGCCTGTCCAACCCGACATACTCCCACCGTGTGGTCCGTTGACACAGCGACAAATAACTGCCCGCGATGGCTGCCAAGAGCCACGCCAATATGCGTGAGTGTTCGATGCGTTGGCGAAATGTCATGTGTGTGACCCTTGTTGCCCCCATTGTTTCGACATTTATCGGTCTGAATACAAGGTTGTGCTGCAATCGCTCTTGATCCCTGTGGCAGATCGGGCTAATTGACCCGCGGTCTTAGGGGTGTAGCTCAGTTGGTAGAGCGACGGTCTCCAAAACCGTAGGTCTGGAGTTCAAGCCTCCACGCCCCTGCCAAGACCACATGACGCGCTGTTCTAATAAATGGAACTCAATCGCCCATGACCACCAACGCCGCACCCTTTCCAAGGTCCGTTGTCATGCATATTGGCGCGCATAAAACTGCGACCACCCATTTGCAGCGATCACTGTTGGCGCAACAACAAGCGCTCAGTGAAGCAGGTATCCGGTATTATGGCCCTGACAAGTTGCGCCGCCCGAACAAGGGGCTTGGTGACATCTTTGGGCTGGATGTCTATGTGAATTCCCGAAAGCCAACGCGCAGTGGCGCCGATCAAGCGGATTTTATGTTCAAAGACGGGCATAGGTTGATCCTAAGCGACGAAAACTTCATTGGCGCGTTGCATGACAGTCAAGCCAACATCATTTCGCCGCTTTACCCCAAAACAGCCGAACGGATCGCCGCATTGTCCAGTGCCGTTGATGCTGGGCCAATGGACGTCTGTATCGGGCTGCGCGATCCGGTGAGCTTCCTTAAATCCGCGTATAGTCAGGCGCTGATGGGCGGTAATCCGGTTACGTTTTCTGATTACTTGTCAAAAAACCCGCTGGATCAGATCTATTGGCCGGGCCTTGTGGCGCGTGTGCGATCTACAGCAGGTGTTGGCCGCGTGACTGTATGGGCATTTGAGAATTACAAATGGCGGTTCCATAAGATTTGCGGCGCGCTGATGGGTGATCTTGTAAACATGAGAATCCTGCCGATTCCAAATCACGTTCATCGTGGACTGTCAGAAGCGGCTGTCGCACGAGTTTTGTCCCAATCTGGGGCTGACGACCCGCGCGGTGTGGCAGTCGAGGCCCGCAGTACATACCCCGTGAGCGATGAATACCCTGCGTTTGACCCGTTTTCAGTGTCTGATAAAGCAGCATCGAAGGCAGAGTACGCCGCACAGTTGGCGGCGATTGATAAGATCGACGGTGTCACCATCCTCGGCCCTTGAATTTGGTGCAGCAAAGCCGTATGTCAGAGACTCTGAGCTAAGAGGTATATGCGCAATGGCTATCGCCAACCCAGTAAAATTTGTGAACGAAGTTCGCGCCGAAGTCGCCAAAGTTGTTTGGCCGACCCGTCGTGAAGTTGTTTTGACCACGATCATGGTGTTCATCATGGCAACCCTGACGGCGATCTTCTTTTCGATTGTCGATATGGGGATCCGAGCGGGTCTAACAACGGTTTTGAGCTACTTCGGTTCTTAAAACTAACATGGGTGATTTACCCGCTACCCCTTGAAAACATTGGGTAGGGGCGGTAATAGCGCCTTGAAATTGGGAAAGGCGTGCGGCGAATCAAGTTGCGCGCTGATTTTTATTTTCCCGAGTGGGCAGTCTAACTGTCTGAATTAATTGGAATTTTGCATCCTGCGGGATGCTCACGGCGAGGTGTCGAAAGTCATGGCGAAACGTTGGTATTCGGTAAGCGTTCTTTCGAACTTTGAAAAAAAGATAGCTGAGACCATTCGCCAGAAGGTGGAAGAGCAGGGTCTGTCCGAGCAAATCGACGAAGTGTTGGTACCCACCGAAGAGGTGATTGAAGTACGTCGGAACAAGAAGGTGACTGCTGAGCGTCGCTTTATGCCCGGCTATGTTCTGGTCCACATGGAGTTGTCGGATGAAGGGTATCACCTGATTAACTCTATCAACCGCGTCACTGGTTTCTTGGGCCCGCAAGGCCGTCCGATGCCGATGCGCGATGCTGAAGTGCAGGCCATCCTCGGCCGTGTCGAAGAAGGCCAAGAAGCACCACGCACGCTGATCAACTTTGAGATCGGTGAAAAGGTTAAAGTCAACGAAGGGCCGTTTGAAGATTTCGACGGCATGGTTGAAGAAGTTGATGAAGAGAACGCGCGCATCAAAGTGTCGGTCTCTATCTTTGGTCGGGCAACCCCGGTCGAATTGGAATTCACGCAGGTTACCAAGCAAGGGTAATGGGCGCGTTTCAGACGTGGGAGCTTTGCGGCTGACCACGGCAATATGCCTTTTGGGGCAATCGTAGGATGGGTTTTAACCCATCGCTGAAAATGAAGGAGAGGCCATCATGGCTAAGAAAGTTGTTGGACAACTGAAACTGCAGGTTCCTGCAGGTGCAGCAAACCCATCCCCACCCGTCGGCCCAGCATTGGGTCAGCGCGGGATCAACATCATGGAATTCTGTAAGGCGTTTAACGCTAAAACACAGGAACTGGAAAGCGGCGCGCCGTGCCCAACCGTGATTACGTATTACGCAGACAAATCCTTCACGATGGAAATCAAGACGCCACCAGCGTCCTATTTCATCCTGAAAGCTGCCAAGTTGAAGTCCGGCTCCAAAGAGCCAGGCAAGACAGTTGCAGGGTCTATCTCCGGTAAGCAGGTGCGTGAAATCGCCGAAGCCAAGATGAAGGACCTCAACGCGACGTCCATCGAAGGCGCAATGCTGATCATCGCGGGCTCTGCTCGCTCCATGGGCATCGAGGTTAAGTAATATGGCAAAATTTGGTAAGCGCACAACCGCAGCCCGCGAAGCATTCGCCGGCAAAGTTAACGTCGCCGTCGCTGAAGCTGCGGGTCTTGTAAAAGACAACGCAAAAGCAAAGTTCGACGAAACTGTTGAAATCGCGATGCACCTTGGTGTTGATCCACGCCACGCCGACCAGATGGTCCGCGGCACGGTCAACTTGCCACACGGCACAGGCAAAAACGTTCGCGTTGCTGTCTTTGCACGTGGCGACAAGGCTGACGAAGCAAAAGCAGCTGGTGCAGACATCGTCGGCGCAGAGGACCTGATGGAAATCGTCCAAGGCGGCACAATCGATTTTGATCGTTGCATCGCAACACCTGACATGATGGCCGTTGTTGGTCGTCTTGGTAAGGTACTTGGCCCACGCAACCTGATGCCAAACCCACGTGTTGGTACAGTGACTATGGACGTCAAAGCAGCTGTTGAAGCTGCTAAGGGCGGCCAAGTTCAGTTCAAAGCTGAAAAAGCTGGCGTTGTTCACGCGGGCATCGGCAAAGCATCCTTCACTGCAAAGCAGATTGAAGAAAACATGATCGCTTTTGTTGACGCAGTTAGCAAAGCCCGCCCAGCAGGCGCAAAAGGCACATACATGAAAAAGATCTCTGTATCTTCTTCCATGGGCCCAGGTGTTTCCATCGACGTGGCATCCGCCACAGGTAACAGCTAAACCAGAATAAGTGGGATGGGTTAAAACCCATCCTACGCAGAATGCGCGGTCCCACAATGGGGCCGTGTGTTGCAAGGGCCAGATGATCGGTTCCTTGTACTGTCCGAGACGGAGGGTGTGGGTTCGCTTGCATAATTCCTTCCTGAGATGGGAATCGAGACCAATTTCCGCGGGTTTAGACCCTCGGGCGATTAAGGCCTCGGGACCCTGAATTGGACCCGAACTGGGCGGCCCTTTTGGGTCACCCGAATTGAGCCGGGGAGAGATCCCCAAATTTGGAGTGAAACTGTGGATAGAGCACAAAAAGAACAGCTGGTCGATGAACTCGGCCAAGTCTTTGAAAGCTCTGGCGTCGTCGTAGTAAGTCGCTACGAAGGTATGACAGTTGCTGAAATGCAGGACCTGCGCGGACAAATGTCCGAAGCTGGTGGGTCCGTACGCGTTGCCAAGAACAAGCTCGCCAAGATCGCCCTAGAGGGCAAGCCATGCGCTAGCATTGCTGAATTCCTCGACGGCATGACCGTGCTCGCCTATTCCGATGACCCTGTCGCTGCTGCGAAGGTTGTCGAAGCATATGCTAAGAAGAACGATAAGCTCGTTATTCTTGGTGGTGCGATGGGTGATATAGCACTGGACGTAGCTGGTGTGAAAGCCGTTGCCGCGATGCCATCACGCGAGGAGCTTATTGCTTCTATCGTTGGTTGTATCGGTGCACCTGCCTCGAACATCGCTGGGGCCATTGGCGCGCCTGCTTCTAACATCGCTGGCGTTCTTTCGACGATCGAAGAGAATGCTGCTGCATAAGCAACCTGAAATACTTTCGTGCCGGTAAATTGCCACACGTTGGAACACAAAATTTAGAAATGGAAAAGCAAATGGCTGATCTGAAGAAAATGGCAGAAGACATCGTAGGTCTTACACTGCTTGAAGCACAAGAACTGAAAACCATCCTCAAAGACGAGTATGGCATTGAGCCAGCTGCTGGCGCTGCTGCTGCTGCACCAGCTGCTGCTGCAGAAGCTGAAGAAGAGAAGACTGAATTTGATGTTGTGCTGAAGAACGCTGGCGCATCCAAAATCAACGTCATCAAAGAAGTCCGTAGCATCACAGGTCTTGGCCTGAAAGAAGCAAAAGACTTGGTTGAAGCCGGTGGTAAAATCAAAGAAGGCGTCTCTAAAGCAGAAGCTGAAGAAGTCAAAGCTAAGCTTGAAGGCGTTGGCGCAGAAGTTGAATTGGCTTAAGCCACTTAAGCTTTCGGGCCTCAACGGCCTTTAAAATTCGGCTGGGTGCGCAATATGTGCGCCCAGCCAAACCTGTCTTAGAAGGTTGTTTTGCGTAAACATCCGTCTTGGGTAGGTTTTAATGTCGGGAGGCACCGGTGGGACGGTCGCCACGAATAGACATGAAACCCCCTGTCAAAATGGGTGTTGTTCCGCGGCCCGGGCGGAACAGCAGTCGGTTAGACAAATATAAGGTGACATTACACATGGCTCAGTCCTTCCTCGGTCAGAAACGCCTGCGTAAGTACTACGGAAAAATCCGTGAAGTTCTTGAAATGCCGAACCTCATTGAGGTTCAGAAATCTTCTTATGATCTGTTTCTACGCTCCGGCGACAGCGACACACCGCTTGACGGCGAAGGCATCAAAGGTGTCTTCCAGTCGGTGTTCCCGATCAAAGATTTCAACGAAACAGCTGTTCTTGAGTTCGTAAAATACGAGCTGGAAAAGCCAAAGTATGACGTCGAAGAGTGCATGCAGCGCGACATGACTTACAGCGCCCCGCTGAAGGTTACGTTGCGTCTGATCGTCTTTGAAGTAGACGACGATACTGGCGCCAAGTCGGTTAAAGACATCAAAGAACAAGACGTGTTCATGGGCGACATGCCTTTGATGACGCCGAACGGCACTTTTGTCGTGAACGGCACTGAGCGTGTTATCGTGTCCCAAATGCACCGTTCCCCTGGCGTGTTCTTTGACCACGACAAAGGCAAAACCCATTCTTCTGGTAAGCTTTTGTTCGCTTGCCGGATCATTCCTTACCGTGGCTCTTGGCTCGATTTCGAATTCGACGCCAAAGACCTCGTGTTCTGCCGGATTGACCGTCGTCGTAAGCTGCCTGTCACCACGCTGCTTTACGCTCTTGGTTTCGACCAAGAAGGCATCATGGACGCGTATTACAACACCGTCGACTACAACCTTGATAAAAAGGGTCAGGCTTGGACAACCAAGTTCTTCCCAATGCGTGTTCGCGGCACACGTCCGCTCATGGATCTGGTCGATGCAGCAACTGGCGAAGTGATCGCCAAAGCTGGTGAAAAAGTGACCCCACGTTCGGTTAAGAAACTGATCGACGAAGGCAACGTCACTGATTTGTTGGTCCCGTTCAATGAAATCGTCGGCAAGTTTGTTGCCAACGACATTATCAACGAAGAAACTGGTGCGATTTACGTCGAAGCCGGTGATGAGTTGACGCTGGAAATGGACAAAGCGGGCGACGTCATCGGCGGCACTCTCATGGACTTGGTTGATGCGGGCATCAAATCAATTCCTGTTCTGGATATCGATAACGTCAACGTCGGCGCCTATATGCGCAACACGATGGCGGCAGATAAGAACCTGAACCGCGAAACTGCGTTGATGGATATCTACCGTGTCATGCGCCCAGGCGAGCCACCGACCGTTGATGCAGCGTCTAACCTGTTCGACACATTGTTCTTTGATAGCGAACGTTATGACCTGTCTGCTGTTGGTCGCGTTAAGATGAACATGCGTCTTGACCTGGATGCCGAAGACACGATGCGCACCCTGCGCAAAGAAGACATCGTATCTTGTATCAAAGCGCTGGTTGAACTGCGCGATGGCCGTGGCGATATCGACGATATTGACCACCTTGGTAACCGTCGTGTCCGCTCCGTTGGCGAACTGATGGAAAACCAGTACCGTGTTGGCCTGCTCCGCATGGAGCGCGCGATCAAGGAACGTATGTCATCTGTCGAAATTGACACCGTGATGCCACAAGACCTGATCAACGCTAAGCCAGCTGCGGCTGCTGTGCGTGAATTCTTCGGCTCTTCGCAGCTGTCGCAGTTTATGGACCAAACCAACCCGCTGTCGGAAGTCACGCACAAGCGTCGTCTTTCTGCGTTGGGCCCAGGTGGTTTGACCCGTGAACGTGCTGGTTTTGAAGTCCGTGACGTTCACCCAACACACTACGGCCGTATGTGTCCAATTGAGACACCGGAAGGACCAAACATTGGTCTGATCAACTCGCTGGCAACGTTTGCCCGCGTGAACAAATACGGCTTCATCGAAACACCATACCGCAAGGTTGTTGATGGCAAAGTGACTGACGACGTTCAGTACATGTCAGCGACCGAAGAAATGCGTCACACTGTGGCGCAGGCCAACGCGAGCATGAACGACGATGGTTCATTCGGTAACGATCTGGTGTCCACACGTAAAAACGGCGACTATACATTGTCTCCACGCGAAAACGTGGATCTGATCGATGTGTCGCCAAAGCAGCTGGTTTCAGTTGCTGCGTCCTTGATCCCGTTCCTCGAAAACGACGATGCGAACCGGGCGCTGATGGGCTCGAACATGATGCGTCAGGCTGTTCCATTGTTGCAGGCAACTGCACCACTGGTTGGCACAGGCATCGAAGAAGTTGTCGCACGGGATTCCGGCGCGTCAATCATGGCGAAGCGTCAGGGTATCATCGACCAAGTTGATGCGCAGCGTATCGTTATTCGCGCCACACACGATCTTGAAATGGGCGACGCAGGCGTAGACATCTACCGCATGCGTAAATTCCAGCGCTCGAACCAGAACACCTGCATCAACCAGCGTCCGCTGGTAAAAGTTGGTGATATTGTTCTTAAGGGAGAAGTTATTGCCGATGGTCCATCCACGGATATCGGTGAACTGGCGCTTGGTAAAAACGTGATCGTCGCGTTTATGCCTTGGAACGGCTATAACTACGAAGATAGTATCCTGATCTCTGAACGGATCACGCGTGACGACGTCTTCACATCGATCCACATCGATGAGTTTGAAGTCGCTGCCCGTGACACGAAGCTCGGCCCAGAAGAAATCACCCGCGACATTCCAAACGTCGGCGAGGAAGCATTGCGCAACCTCGACGAAGCAGGGATCGTCTACATTGGTGCCGAAGTAGGCCCAGCGGATATTCTGGTTGGTAAGATCACGCCAAAAGGCGAAAGCCCGATGACACCAGAAGAAAAGCTTCTGCGCGCCATCTTTGGTGAAAAAGCATCCGACGTGCGTGACACATCCCTGCGCTTGCCGCCGGGTGACTTTGGTACGGTCGTAGAAGTACGGGTCTTTAACCGCCACGGCGTGGAAAAAGACGAACGTGCGTTGCAGATCGAGCGTGAAGAAGTTGAGCGCCTGTCGCGTGACCGTGACGATGAAATGGTCATCCTTGACCGGAACATCTATGCGCGTCTTAAGTCCACAATCTTGGGCAAGATCGCTGTTAAGGGTCCAAAGGGGTTCAAATCGAACTCTGAAGTCACTGAAGAAGCGCTGTCAGAAATGTCGCGTGGTTTGTGGTGGCAGGTTGCCCTCAAGGACGAAGGCGACGCCCAGATCGTAGAAGCTCTGAACGAACAGTACGAAATCCAAAAGGGCATCATGGATGCTCGCTTTGAAGACAAAGTCGAAAAAGTACGTCGTGGTGATGATCTGCCACCGGGTGTGATGAAGATGGTTAAAGTCTTTGTCGCTGTGAAGCGTAAGCTTCAGCCTGGTGATAAGATGGCGGGTCGTCACGGCAACAAAGGTGTTATTTCCAAGGTTGTACCGATGGAAGACATGCCGTTCCTTGCCGATGGTACCCCTGTTGATTTCTGTCTGAACCCACTCGGCGTGCCATCACGTATGAACGTCGGTCAGATTTTGGAATGCCACATGGGTTGGGCCGCACGCGGTCTGGGTATCCAGATTGACGATGCTTTGGGTGAATACCGTCGTTCCGGCGATCTGACCCCAGTGCGCGAAGCAATGCGCATCGCTTATGGCGATGACGTCTACGCTGAAGGCATCGAAGGTATGGATGAAGCACATCTGGTAGAAGCAGCGGGCAACGTCACTGGCGGTGTTCCAATGGCGACACCAGTCTTTGACGGTGCAAAAGAAGCAGACGTTAACGACAGCCTCATTCGCGCTGGTTTCGACACCTCTGGTCAGTCCGTCTTGTTTGACGGTCGTACTGGTGAAGAATTCAGCCGTAAGGTCACCGTTGGTGTGAAATACCTGCTGAAGTTGCACCACCTCGTGGACGACAAAATTCACGCACGTTCAACAGGACCATACTCCTTGGTCACGCAACAGCCGCTGGGTGGTAAAGCCCAGTTCGGTGGACAGCGTTTCGGGGAAATGGAAGTCTGGGCACTGGAAGCATATGGCGCAGCGTATACGCTGCAAGAGATGCTCACAGTCAAGTCGGATGACGTTGCTGGCCGTACCAAAGTGTACGAGTCGATCGTCAAAGGCGAAGACAACTTTGAAGCCGGCGTGCCGGAATCCTTCAACGTGCTTGTGAAAGAAGTCCGGGGCCTCGGCCTCAACATGGAACTCCTGGATGCGGAGGATGAGGAGTAGGGCCTAGCGCCTTACTCCCCCACCTTTTAACGCACCCCAATTCAAGGAATTGAAGATGAACCAGGAACTGACAAACAACCCGTTTAACCCGCTCACACCGGCAAAAACGTTTGACGAAATCAAGGTCTCTTTGGCCTCACCAGAACGGATCCTTTCATGGTCGTTCGGTGAGATCAAAAAGCCAGAAACTATTAACTACCGGACGTTCAAGCCTGAGCGTGACGGCCTGTTCTGTGCACGTATCTTTGGCCCGATCAAAGATTACGAATGCCTGTGCGGTAAATATAAGCGCATGAAGTATCGCGGCGTTGTCTGCGAGAAATGTGGTGTTGAAGTTACGCTCCAGAAAGTACGTCGCGAACGTATGGGCCACATCGAGCTTGCAGCTCCAGTGGCACACATCTGGTTCTTGAAATCATTGCCATCCCGCATCGGCCTGATGCTGGACATGACTTTGCGCGACCTCGAACGCATTTTGTACTTTGAGAACTATGTCGTGATCGAACCTGGCCTGACTGACCTGACTTACGGTCACTTGATGACAGAAGAAGAATTTTACGAAGCCCAAGACGTTTACGGCATGGATGCGTTCCAAGCCAACATCGGCGCCGAAGCTATTCGTGAAATGCTGTCCCAGATTGACCTTGATGGCGAAGCAGAGCAGCTGCGTGCTGACCTGAAAGAAGCCACTGGCGAACTCAAGCCAAAGAAGATCATCAAGCGTTTGAAGATCGTCGAAAGCTTTATCGAATCCGGTAACCGTCCTGAATGGATGGTTCTGACAGTGATCCCTGTGATCCCGCCAGAGCTGCGTCCATTGGTTCCACTTGATGGCGGTCGTTTTGCGACGTCCGACCTTAACGACCTGTATCGCCGCGTGATTAACCGCAACAACCGTTTGAAGCGCCTCATTGAGTTGCGCGCACCTGACATCATCGTTCGCAACGAAAAGCGGATGTTGCAGGAATCTGTTGATGCGTTGTTCGACAACGGCCGTCGTGGTCGGGTCATCACTGGTGCCAACAAGCGTCCATTGAAATCCCTCAGCGATATGCTGAAAGGTAAGCAGGGTCGCTTCCGTCAAAACCTTTTGGGTAAGCGGGTCGATTTCTCTGGTCGTTCGGTCATCGTGACTGGTCCGGAGCTAAAGCTGCACCAATGTGGTCTGCCCAAAAAGATGGCCTTGGAACTGTTCAAGCCGTTCATCTATTCGCGTCTTGAAGCCAAAGGTCTGTCTTCTACGGTCAAGCAAGCCAAGAAATTGGTCGAAAAAGAGCGTCCAGAAGTTTGGGATATCTTGGATGAAGTGATCCGCGAGCACCCAGTCATGCTGAACCGTGCGCCGACTTTGCACCGTCTTGGCATTCAGGCGTTTGAACCTGTCCTGATCGAAGGTAAGGCTATCCAGCTGCATCCCCTCGTTTGTTCTGCGTTTAACGCTGACTTTGACGGTGACCAAATGGCTGTTCACGTGCCGCTGTCCCTCGAGGCACAGCTTGAAGCACGCGTTCTGATGATGTCCACGAACAACGTGCTGTCGCCTGCGAACGGCGCGCCAATCATCGTGCCGTCACAGGATATGATCCTGGGTCTCTATTACACCACGATCATGCGTGAAGGCATGAAGGGCGAAGGCATGGCCTTCTCTAACATCGACGAAGTAGAGCACGCTTTAGACGCGGGTGAAGTTCACCTGCACGCCAACATCCAAGCCCGCATGATGCAGGTTGACGGTGAAGGCAATGAAGTGATGACGCGCTTTGAAACCACTCCGGGCCGTTTGCGTCTGGGTGCGTTGCTGCCGCTGAACGCAAAGGCACCGTTTGCGCTGGTCAACCGTTTGCTGCGCAAGAAAGAAGTGCAGCAGATCATTGACACCGTGTACCGGTATTGCGGTCAAAAAGAGTCCGTCATCTTCTGTGACCACATCATGACGATGGGCTTTCGTGAAGCGTTTAAGGCTGGTATTTCGTTTGGTAAGGACGACATGGTTGTTCCTGAAACCAAATGGCCACTGGTTGGTGAGACACGCGAGCAAGTGAAAGACTTTGAACAGCAGTACATGGACGGCCTGATCACTCAGGGTGAAAAGTACAACAAAGTTGTCGATGCTTGGTCAAAGTGTAACGACAAAGTCACCGATGCGATGATGAACACCATTTCCACAACTGGTCGTGCCGAAGACGGCTCTGAAAATGAACCAAACTCGGTTTATATGATGGCTCACTCCGGTGCGCGTGGTTCTGTCACGCAGATGAAACAGCTGGGCGGTATGCGCGGTCTGATGGCCAAGCCAAATGGCGAGATTATCGAGACACCAATCATCTCGAACTTTAAAGAAGGTCTGACCGTTCTTGAGTACTTTAACTCTACACACGGTGCCCGTAAGGGTCTGTCCGATACCGCGCTTAAGACAGCGAACTCCGGTTATCTGACCCGTCGTTTGGTTGACGTTGCCCAAGATTGTATCGTCCGTGAAGTGGATTGTGGAACTGATCTTGCGATCACTGCAGAAGCAGCAGTCAACGACGGTGAAGTTGTCGCATCTTTGGCGGAACGTGTGCTGGGCCGTGTGTCTGCAGACGAAATCCTTAAGCCGGGCACAGACGAAGTGCTGGTTGAAGCAGGCGAGCTAATCGACGAACGCAAGGCCGACATGATCGACGTCGCTGGGGTCGCAAAAATGCGCATCCGCAGCCCGCTGACATGTGAAGCCGAAGATGGCGTTTGCGCAATGTGTTACGGCCGTGACTTGGCCCGTGGTACCCGCGTGAACCTAGGTGAAGCTGTCGGTATTATCGCCGCACAGTCCATCGGTGAACCTGGTACACAGCTAACAATGCGGACGTTCCACATTGGTGGCGTTGCACAAGGTGGCCAGCAGTCGTTCCTCGAGGCATCCCAGTCGGGTGAAGTGCGCTTTGACGACGCTGTTCTGCTTGAAAACGAAGCAGGCGAAAACGTCGTTATGGGCCGGAAAATGACCCTGTCGATCATGGGCGAGAATGGCGAAGAGCTATCCAAGCACAAGGTTAGTTATGGCTCTAAGGTATTCCCGAAAGACGGCGTGCAAATCTTGCGCGGCGACAAGCTTTTCGAATGGGATCCATACACTCTGCCAATCATCGCGGAAAAGGCCGGTACTGCAAAGTACGTCGACCTGATCAACGGTATTGCACTGCGTGAAGACACGGATGATGCAACGGGTATGACCCAGCGCATCGTGTCTGACTGGCGTGCGGCACCAAAAGGCAACGAGCTTGCACCAAAGATCATCGTGATCGGTGCGGACGGCGAAGTTGTTCTGAAAGACGACGGCAACCCAGTATCCTACGGCATGTCCGTTGATGCGGTTCTGTCGCTTGAGGACGGCCAAGAAGTCAAAGCTGGTGACGTTATTGCGCGTATTCCGCGTGAGGGCGCTAAGACCAAGGATATTACAGGTGGTTTGCCACGTGTTGCTGAATTGTTCGAAGCCCGTCGTCCGAAAGACCACGCAATCATCGCTGAAATTGATGGCTATGTGCGCTTTGGGAAGGACTACAAAAACAAGCGTCGTATCGCGATCGAGTCCACAGATGATGCGGATATTAAGGTCGAATACATGGTGCCAAAAGGTAAGCACATTCCTGTCGTCGAAGGTGACTTCGTCCAGAAGGGTGATTACATTATGGACGGCAACCCTGCTCCGCATGATATTCTTGCGGTTATGGGTGTCGAGGCGCTTGCGGACTACATGATCGACGAAGTCCAAGACGTTTACCGTCTGCAGGGCGTTAAGATCAACGATAAGCACATCGAAGTTATCGTGCGTCAGATGCTCCAGAAATGGGAAATCCAAGACAGCGGTGACACTGTTCTGCTGAAGGGCGAAAACGTCGATAAGGCCGAATTTGATGAAGCCAACGCAAAGGCAATCGCACGCGGCGATCGTCCTGCAACAGGCGAGCCTATCTTGTTGGGCATCACCAAAGCGTCCTTGCAGACACGGTCGTTCATCTCTGCGGCATCATTCCAGGAAACAACGCGCGTTCTGACCGAAGCATCGGTTCAGGGCAAGCGGGACAAACTGGTTGGCCTCAAAGAGAACGTCATTGTTGGTCGTTTGATCCCAGCTGGTACCGGTGGTGCCACAAGCCAGATGCGTAAGATCGCAGCTGGTCGTGATAGTGTTGTTGTCGAAACCCGCCGCATCGAGGCCGAAAAGGCTGCAGCTTTGGCTGCACCTGCACCGTCCGCTGATGTTGTCGGTGGCGACGTGTTTGATAATGTGTTCGCTGCTGACGCACCAGAAAGCTGCGACGAATAAAACCGCGTCTGACCTAAATGAAAAAGGCCCCCAGTGAAAACTGGAGGCCTTTTGCGTTATTTTGTATGAATGCCGCGATTGGTGGCCACGCGTACGGCCACTTTCAAATGGTGCTGGTATCGCTCATCGTTATCGGGATCGGTTCCCGCCGACTTGTTCAGCTCCGCAACGTAGTCGGCACAACAAATATGGTGCAACCGGAGGACATCGGGCAGGGCCAGCGCTTCGGCATGGATTTTTGCAAATCTGTCGTTGAATCGCGACGCAGTGACATCCTTCATGCCGTTTCGGTTGTGGCGATTGCGGAAATCTTCGGTGTAGCGGTCCTTTAGATTTCCTGCGGCGGGGCTGCCCTGCTTGTGGTCATAGCTCTCTTTTGATCGCAGGATATAATGGTTGAGCTGAGCCACCTCATGATCAATCTGCTTTTGCTCTAAAAGGCGGATCGGATGGTTCTCCCGGACCTGAAACTGCGGCAGCGTTGCCTTGCTTGGGGACACAACACGGTTATCGGGGGCAGACCAATCGCCCTGAAATCCATGCGGGAAATGCGCGCCAAGGCGGTTAAACCCCAAGGGGTTGCGCAGAATGGATTTGATCGATCGGTTGAAGGGCAGGTGCCCCATGCCGCAGCGCCGAAACTGTCGGTGCACAATCCCATCTTGATATTTGTCCCAACCACCTTGGCCAAAGCACTTCCAGTTGAAAACCATTGCCATAAAGTCATGCGGTGGTGACCCCATAAGCTCCGCGATGGTGTCATGTTGATGAAGCACCAAGAACTCGTCGACATCACAATGCAGCGTCCAATCTGCCGCAGCCGTCAACGGATGTTTGATGACTTTGCGCAGGGTCGATCTTTGCGGCGGCTGCCCAATACGCGGCTTATGCGGAACGTGCGTAAGCCAGCCTGCATCTGCAAGGGTATCCAACAGCTCGGTGGAATGATCGGTGCAGTCGTTGGTCGCAACCAAAATGTCGAACCCTATCATCCAGTACCAGCACACCCATTCAACGATGAAGGGCCCCTCGTTGCGCATGCCTGTCGCAACTAGATATTTTTGTTTCTCTGCCATGGCGATAATCAATCATGGGCAAGCACTGGCGTCTATCCGCAACCGCTGCTACCGATTTAGGATGATGCAAATTTCTGACAATATGCGTGGTGCTGGGTTGATGGCTGGCTCGATGGTGGCCTTCACTGTGAACGACGCGTTTATGAAAGGACTGTCAGGTGATATCCCATTATTTCAAGCATTATTCCTACGTGGCCTAGGTACCGTGGCAGTTTTGGTCGCTTTGGCGATCATCACAGGCCAGTTTCGGTTTGGCTATAGCCGCAAAGATTGGGTTTTGATCGGCCTACGATCAACGGCTGAAATTGGCGGGACGGTGTTCTTTCTGACCGCACTGTTCCACATGCCAATCGCAAACGTCACGGCAGTCCTACAAGTACTGCCGCTGACCGTTTCACTGGCTGGCGCACTATTCCTCGGAGAGGTGCTCGGCTGGCGTCGGTTGATGGCAATTCTCGTTGGTTTTGTTGGCGTGTTCCTGATTGTCCGCCCTGGCGGAGAAGGGTTCACGATCTATAGCATCTATGCGCTTGGCGCTGTTGCTTGCGTCACGTTGCGCGATCTTGTGGTTCGGCGCATGTCGCGGAAAGTTCCATCAATCATGGTGGGTTTGATGGCCGCAATTTCAGTGACGCTGTCAGGAGCGTTTGTGACGGCCACGCAATCATGGGTGCCTGTGGACGGTACGACGACCTTGCAACTGGCTGGCGCGATGGTGTTCATTGTTTTTGGCTATATTTTTTCCGTGGCGGCCATGCGCACTGGCGAAATCGGTTTCGTCGCCCCATTCCGGTATAGTGGCTTGCTCGCAGCACTGATCATTGGATGGGCGGTGTTTGGCGATTGGCCGGTACCGCTTACGTTGATTGGCGCAGGGATCGTCGTGGCGACGGGGCTGTTCACGTTGTACCGTGAACGGTCACTTAGCTTGAAAAAGCAGCTTTAACCGCGTCTTGGTCGATGGCAAAGCGGGCGCTAAATTCAACGACCTGTTCTGGCGTTAACGGGACCATCGGGATCTTACCTTTTTGTCTTGGCGGCGAGTCGTTGAACCCATTGTGGCTTTCGACCCACATGGGGGCATCGCCAAAGCTTACGATGGGCATAAATCGGTCGATCCGGTGATGCGCGAAATTCATGATCGTCGCATTGGACCCTCCGGCAACGTGAACGCCAAGCGATGCAACATATTGCCTATAGTGCAGCTCATGCGCCACGATTCCGGCGGGACCAAATTGCGCAGCGAACCCCTTGTGCCAGTCATAGGCCACGACCTGATGTTTGGCATTCAGCCCCGCACAATCATCGGCTGCTGCGCGGAACCGTGCGATAAAGTCGACCGATACCGCGTCATCGTCGTCAAAGCGAAATTGCAGGCAAGGTTGCGTCGGGTCGGTGCGGGCGGCGTTGAGAATTTCTTTCATCACCTCGCGCTGGGGGCGCGGCGGGTGGATCTGAATGCTGATCTGCGGAATGCGCGCCACCAAGTCATGCAGTCGGTCGCAATAGTGTTTTGGCAGGCTGTCCCCGATGACGATGATCATATCCCAACGCGGGTCTGTTTGGGCGACCAAGCAGGGCAGGGCGACGCTTTGAAACAGGCGCAGCCGTTCTTCCATGCGTTCGGCGGCATAAAGAAGCGCAATCCGGTCTTCTGTCGTCTTATGTCGAATTTGAAAGCCGCCCAAAGCAGGGTATGAAAATCGGCAAAGGCCAATTGCTTGCATTGTCGTCATCCTATCCGCGTACTTGCGTCAACTATGTGCGGGATTGCGTTGCGTTTGCAAGCGGAGCAAGGGTGAATGCGCCGCTGATTGCCCGGATCTGAATACGCCTTAAAAGTTACCAATGCGTTCACCATGCTGGGCGCTGTTGACAGGCTCAGCGACTCCTTTTATACGCCGCTCATCCGGGCTTGAGGGGAAATCCCTCTTTGACCTGATATCAAATTTGAAAGTGGTCAAGAACCGGGCGATTTTAGTCTTGTTCCTCTGTTTACCCACCGCACCATTCCTCCGGTAAGGGAATGACTGCGGAATTTTTGTTTTGCGCCTATGGCGCTTGAAAATGTATGATGCGGCAACGCCTTATACACCTTAAATCGCAGGCCAAATTGGTCTGTCCAACATGTGAATAGATGGGAACATCAAACGATGCCAACGATTCAGCAGCTGATCCGCAAACCGCGCCAGCCAAAAGTCAACAAGTCCAAGTCGCTGCACCTCGAGGGTTGCCCTCAGAAGCGCGGCGTTTGTACACGCGTTTATACAACGACTCCTAAGAAACCAAACTCTGCGATGCGTAAAGTTGCGAAGGTTCGTTTGACGAACGGTTTCGAAGTCATCTCTTACATCCCAGGTGAAAGCCACAACCTTCAGGAACACTCCGTGGTTCTGATCCGTGGCGGCCGTGTAAAAGATCTTCCAGGTGTCCGTTACCACATCCTGCGCGGTGTTCTTGATACCCAAGGTGTTAAAGACCGTAAGCAACGTCGTTCGAAGTACGGCGCGAAGCGTCCTAAGTAAGGAAATCAGAATATGTCACGTCGTCACGCCGCTGAAAAACGCGTAGTACTGCCAGATGCAAAATTTGGTGATCTTGTTCTGACTAAGTTCATGAACAATCTCATGGTCGATGGCAAAAAAGCCGTCGCCGAGCGTATCGTTTACAACGCATTCGATCGCGTTGAAGCGAAGATCAAAAAATCCCCTGTGGAAGTCTTCCACGAAAGCCTAGAGCTGATCAAACCTTCCGTCGAAGTGCGTTCGCGCCGCGTCGGTGGTGCGACCTATCAGGTGCCTGTTGAAGTGCGCCCAGAGCGTCGCGAAGCATTGGCAATCCGTTGGTTGATCGCTGCCGCTAAAAAGCGCAACGAGAACACCATGGAAGAGCGCCTTGCAGGCGAGCTGATGGATGCGGTCAACGGCCGCGGCACAGCCGTGAAAAAGCGCGAAGACACCCACAAAATGGCCGATGCGAACAAAGCATTCAGCCACTACCGCTGGTAATAGGAAGCACCTGATATGGCACGCGACTATCCCCTTAATCTGTACCGGAACTTTGGTATTATTGCGCACATCGATGCGGGTAAAACCACATGTTCCGAGCGGATCCTGTATTATACGGGTAAAGAACATAACATTGGCGAAGTGCATGATGGCGCTGCGACAATGGACTGGATGGAGCAAGAGCAGGAACGGGGTATTACCATTACTTCCGCTGCGACGACGACATTCTGGGAACGTACTGAAAACGGCACCGATGCTGATTCAGCTAAGCACCGCATGAACATCATCGACACACCCGGCCACGTTGACTTCACAATCGAAGTTGAGCGTTCCTTGGCTGTGCTTGATGGCGCGATTGTTGTTCTTGACGCCAACGCTGGCGTTGAGCCGCAGACTGAAACCGTTTGGCGTCAGGCTGATCGGTATAAAGTTCCGCGTATGGTTTTCGTCAACAAGATGGACAAAATCGGCGCTGACTTTCAGAAATGCGTTGATATGGTTGAAGACCGGACTGGCGCGCGCGCTATTCCAGTTTCCTTCCCAATCGGTGCCGAAACAGAGCTCGAAGGTCTTGTTGATCTCGTAACCATGGAAGAATGGTTGTGGGAAGGCGAAGACCTTGGCGCATCTTGGATCAAAGCACCTATTCGTGAAAGCTTGCAAGCTAAGGCTGCTGCTGGTCGTGAAAAACTCATTGAAGCTGCTGTAGAGCAGGACGATGATGTGATGGAAGCGTACCTTGAGGGCAACGAGCCTGATGTCGCAACATTGCGCGCGTTAATCCGTAAGGCATGCTTGTCGTTGTCTTTCGTTCCTGTGCTTGGCGGCTCTGCTTTCAAGAACAAGGGCGTTCAGACGCTTCTTAACGCTGTTATTGACTACCTGCCGAGCCCGCTCGACGTTGTAGACTACATGGGCTTTAAGCCGGGCGATGAGACAGAAACACGTGACGTCGCACGTCGTGCAGATGATGACATGGCGTTCTCTGGCCTTGCGTTCAAAATCATGAACGACCCATTCGTGGGTACCTTGACGTTTACGCGGATCTATTCCGGTACGCTGTCAAAGGGTGACAACATGATGAACTCTACGAAGGGCAACAAAGAACGTGTTGGCCGTATGATGATGATGCACTCCAACGACCGTGAAGAAATCAGTGAAGCATTTGCTGGTGACATCATTGCGTTGGGTGGTCTCAAGAACACAACAACTGGTGACACACTTTGCTCACAGTCTGATCCTGTTATTTTGGAAACAATGACGTTCCCCGATCCCGTGATCGAGATCGCTATTGAGCCAAAAACAAAAGGCGACCAAGAGAAGATGGGCCTCGCGCTCCAGCGTCTCTCCGCCGAGGATCCATCCTTCCGCGTGGAAACTGACATCGAATCTGGTCAGACCATCATGAAGGGTATGGGCGAACTTCACCTCGACATCCTCGTTGACCGTATGCGTCGCGAATTCAAAGTCGAGGCGAACATCGGTGCACCACAAGTTGCTTATCGTGAAACGATTGGCCACGAAGTTGAGCACACCTACACTCACAAAAAGCAGTCCGGCGGTTCCGGTCAGTTTGGTGAAGTGAAGATGGCGATCATCCCGACGGAACCAGGCGAAGGTTATTCGTTTGAATCCAAAGTTGTTGGTGGGTCTGTTCCTAAGGAATACATCCCAGGCGTCGAAAAAGGCATCCTATCCGTTATGGATAACGGTCCTTTGGCTGGCTTCCCAGTGATCGACTTCAAAGTGATCTTGCTTGACGGTAAGTTCCACGATGTTGACTCGTCAATCATGGCGTTCGAAATCGCTGCACGTATGTGTATGCGTGAAGGTATGCGCAAAGCTGGCGCAAAGCTGCTCGAACCAATCATGAAGGTCGAAGTGATCACACCTGAAGAACATACTGGTGGTATCATTGGTGATCTGACATCCCGTCGGGGTCAGGTTCAAGGTCAAGACACACGTGGTGTTTCCATCGCTATCGAAGCAATGGTGCCATTGGCGAACATGTTCGGCTACATCAACACGCTGCGTTCCATGTCTTCGGGCCGCGCGAACTTCTCGATGCAGTTTGATCACTACGAACCAGTACCGTCTAACATCTCTGAAGAAATTCAGGCCAAATACGCATAATGTGTGGTGCGCCTTCGGGCGCGCCCGCCACCCCATAATCGAATACCTAAGGAGGCCATCATGGCTAAGGCAAAGTTTGAACGTAATAAACCGCACGTTAACATCGGCACAATTGGCCACGTTGACCACGGCAAGACCACATTGACCGCAGCGATCACGAAATATTTTG
>Ga0075443_10000261_pt1 | contig 22428 bp, 17 predicted proteins | sample CoawatmetaG00DNA_3_FD_71583 | JGI IMG/M metagenome (GOLD analysis project Ga0075443, IMG submission 71583) | Marine microbial communities from the West Antarctic Peninsula - Coastal water metaG006-DNA | ecosystem: Environmental > Aquatic > Marine > Coastal | place: Atlantic Ocean: West... | reverse complement strand
GCATTCTCTTCTTCTATCTGCCAATCCCAGCGCGGCTTACCCGCTTCAGCAGCGAGCTCTTCAATAACGCTAATAACTGTCTGCATCTCTTGGTGAGCAAAAAGTACGCCGCCCAGCATGATATCTTCCGACAATTCACTGGCTTCAGATTCAACCATTAATACTGCGTCTTTAGTGCCCGCAACGACCATATCCAGTAAAGAATCAGTCAGTTCGCTATAGGTTGGGTTTAGCAAATAGCCCTGCTCTGCGGTATAACCAACTCGAGCGCCGCCGACGGGGCCGTTAAATGGAATACCCGAAATAGACAGTGCGGCAGATGTGCCTATCATAGCTGCGATATCAGGATCGATATTTTTTTCAGCGGACATAACAGTACAGACAACCTGCACTTCATTTTTAAATCCATTGGGAAAAAGCGGCCGGATAGGGCGGTCAATAAGACGCGACGTTAACGTTTCTTTCTCGTTTGGACGGCCTTCGCGCTTAAAGAAGCCACCAGGAATCTTACCAGCAGCATAGGCTTTCTCTACGTAGTGGACACCCAGTGGGAAAAAGTCCATACCCGCCTTCGCTTCTCTTGCCCCCACGACCGTGCAGAGTACTGAGGTGTTGTCAATTGAACATAAAACCGCGCCAGAAGCCTGGCGAGCAATACGGCCTGTTTCTAATGTTACGGTATGGTTACCGTATTTGAATTTCTTAATTAAAGGAGTCATAATTTTACCTTTTTTGTTTACCTTAAAGAGCCGTCTTGCCGCCAAGTGACTCGCTGCTCGGGTTACTTATAGCTACCATTATTGGCAGCTATAAGTAACTCGATCAGCCATTATAGTGACGGGAAAGATAGGCCTATTTATGTGTCCAAAATACGACTGCGGCTCGCTCTATTCTAGAGGAGCCGCACCGAGAACACCTACCGACGTAAACCAAGCTTCTTAATTAGCAGGCCATAACGTCCAGCGTCTTTGCCTTTTAAATAATCGAGCAATTTTCTACGCTGGTTAACCATACGAATCAGACCACGACGAGAGTGGTGATCTTTCTTGTGATCACCGAAGTGACCCTGAAGCTTGTTGATGTTTACTGTTAGCAAAGCAACCTGAACTTCAGGTGAACCTGTATCATTTTCACAGGTTGCATGTTCTGCAACGATTACTGCCTTTTCTTCTGCACTCAGTGCCATGGTACTTACTCCAATATGCGTATTAAATAAGTTCAGGATGCCCGCGCATATTTACAGACAACCTAACGTGAAATTCTCTCTCCAAGTAGTTGCTTATCAGCCTCAACTACTAATCTTTTAGGTGCTATTCTGCCGTCTTCGGTAACCGTAGCTACGCCCAAAAACGCCCCACCTTCGCGAAAGACGCGCACTATATCCCCTTCTTGCCCATGGCGAAAGGCCTGTGTCGACATTACTGACTGCCCCAACTGAAAATAAGTGGCTACGGTTTCCGTCAACTCTACTGCCATACGGTCAGCAACGGGCACATCCATCGGCTTTAAAAGATAATCTAAGTCGGTTGGCTCACCAGCTTCAGCCAGGGTCTGAAGATCTCGTAGGGTCATAGTTTCAGACTCTGCAAAAGGACCGGCAATATTACGACGCAGAGCACTGACATGCCCGCCACAGCCCAAAACTTTGCCCAGATCTTCCGCAAGACTGCGCACATAGGTGCCTTTACTGACATGGACCTGAACGTCCAACTGGGCCTGCTGACCCGGGCGGAAATTGAGAATCTGAAAATCAAATACGGTAATTGTGCGAGCGTCCCGCTCAACTTCAATACCTTGGCGTGCCAATTTATAGAGGGGTTGACCATTGTGTTTGAGCGCAGAATACATCGAGGGGATCTGCTGGATCTCACCTCTAAAGCCCTCTATCGCAGCTTCTATTTGCGTCAGCGTCACCGCGCCAGCGTCGCGCTCGACCATCACCGCGCCTTCACTGTCACCCGTCTCTGTGGTCACACCAAGAGTAAAGGTACTTAAATAGTGTTTGTCGGAGTCCAATAGAAACTGGCTAAATTTGGTTGCCTCACCCAAGCAGATAGGCAGTACGCCTGTCGCCAAGGGATCCAGAGCTCCGGTATGACCCGCTTTATTTGCATCAAATAGATTTTTAACCCGCTGCAGGGCCTGGTTAGACGATAGACCCTGTGGCTTATCAAGCAGAAAAATACCGTTAATCGAACGACCGCGACTGCGTCTACGAGCCAACTTTAGGCTTCCTCGCTGTCCGATAACGGCGCTGGATCGTCGGCTGGGTGCTCTTTATCTTGAGCCATAGCCAATTCAATTAGGGCTGAAAGATGCTGCCCACGACGGCCACTTTCGTCAAAAAAGAAATTCAACTTCGGGGTAATACGCAATTTGATACTGGCAGCCAGCAACTTGCGCAAATAGCCCGATGCCCCGTTAAGTGCGGCCATACCTTCATTGATTTCATCTTGCGAGCGGTCGCCGACAAATGAGATGTGCGCTTTGGCATAGGCAAGATCTCGGCTCACTTCTACCTCCGTGACGCTGACCATTCCGACCCGGGGATCTCGCACGTTTTCACGTATCAGCACCGCCAACTCTTGTTGGATAGCATCTGATACGCGTTCGGCTCTGGTAAATTCTCTTGGCATAGGATCTCTTAAACTTCACAACTTAGAGTGAGCGTTGCACCTGAGTTACATCATAGACTTCAATCAGATCGCCGGCCTTAACATCGTTATAATCCTTAACTCCGATACCACATTCCATACCATTGCGTACGTCGGCTGCCTCATCTTTAAAGCGACGAAGTGACTCCAATTCGCCCTGATAGATAACTACGTCATCACGCAATACTCGAATCGGCTTGTTGCGAAATACCGAACCCTCAATCACCATACAGCCAGCGATAGCGCCGAACTTGGGTGAACGAAATACATCACGAACCTCGGCAATACCAACAATTTCTTCCCTTGTCTCTGGCGCCAACATGCCCGACAGCGCCAATTTAACTTCGTCGAGAAGATTGTAGATAACGCTGTAATAGCGCATTTCAACTTCTTCTTTTTCAGCCAGAGCACGGGCGGCACCCGCTGCACGAACATTGAAGCCCAGCACAATCGCGCCCGTGGTAATTGCCAAGTTAATATCCGATTCGGTAATGCCACCCACACCAGACGCCACAATATCGACGGCAACTTCATCCGTTGCAAAATCATGCAATGCGCTGTTAATCGCTTCAAGTGAACCGCGCACATCAGTCTTAACGATCAGGTTGAGCTTACTAACCTTATCAACGCTCATGTCGGTAAACATATTTTCTAGTTTAGCCGCCTGCTGGCGCGACATCCGCTCTTGCCTAGAGTTGGTTGTCCGCAACTCGGCAATTTCTTTGGCCTTGCGCTCATCGGCAACAACAAAAAACTCATCACCTGCGTTAGGCGCCTCATCCAAGCCCAATATCTCTACCGGAATTGAGGGGCCCGCTTCAGTTATTGGTTTCTTCGCTTCATCGGTCATAGCGCGAATCTTACCGACGCTCTCACCGGCCAACATAAAGTCACCTTTACGCAGAGTGCCCTGTTGAACAAGCGCAGTGGCGACAACACCGCGGCCCTTGTCTATGCGGGACTCAATAATCACACCACGAGCAGGAACGCTAATTGGCGCCGTTAATTCGAGTAGTTCAGACTGTAAAAGTACCGCCTCAAGTAACGCATCGATACCATCGCCTGTTTGAGCGGAGACCTGCACAAACTGTGTATCGCCACCCCATTCCTCAGGGATAACGTCTTTGGCACTAAGCTCGCTAGTTACGCGCTCAGGATCTGCGCCTTCTTTATCCATTTTATTGATCGCGATAACCAGTGGCACTCCAGCTGCACGTGCATGCTGGATCGCCTCTTCGGTTTGCGGCATAACACCGTCATCGGCAGCCACAACCAGAATCACCACATCAGTACTCTGGGCACCGCGAGCACGCATCGCAGTAAATGCGGCATGCCCAGGGGTATCCAAGAACGTCACCATGCCTTTCGGTGTGTTGACGTGATAGGCACCAATATGCTGAGTAATACCACCGGCTTCACCGGAGGCTACACGGGATTTTCGAATGTAATCCAGCAGCGACGTTTTACCATGATCAACATGACCCATAACGGTAACAATCGGCGCTCTGGGCTCTTCGTCACCACCACTCTTAATCATCTCAAATTGCTTGGCGAGTTCGTCTTCAACGGTGTCATCCTGAGTTGGAACAGGCTTGTGGCCCAACTCCTCGACAACTAAGAACGCTGTCTCCTGATCAATAACCTGATTGATACTGGCCATCACGCCCATCTTCATCAGTTCTTTGATTACCTTGCCCGACTTAATAGACATTCTCAGTGCTAAATCACCTACTGTCAGCTCTTCGGGGACTTCCACCTGAAGCACCTGCTTAGTCACTGGTTTTTGGAAGGTATGCTTATTATCCACCTTAAGTACCGCGCCGGACGAACGTAACCGATTTTTTCTGCGGTCATCATTATCATCCAACTGTAGGCGGCCTTTTTTCTGACCCCCTTTGCCAATAGGTTTCTTAACGGCCTTTTTACCGACTTTATCTTCGTCTTCATTCACTGGCTTGCCGTGACGACGGCCCTTGTCATGAACTGAATCTGTGGTAGCTGCAGCAGGTGCAGCGGTCTTGGTCAGTTTACCGGCCTTTTTGGCCTCATCAGCCTCTAGAACTGATGCGGCTTCTGCAGATTTTCTCCCGGCCTCAGCGAGTTTTTCCTGAGCCGCCTTTGCAACAGCTGCCTTAGCATCCGCTGCGGCCTGACGACGATTAGCAATAGCGGCGATGCGCTGATCTTCAACATTGTCAGTGCCTGAGCCACGGACAAAATTGAACTCTGGCTCTGACTTAACAGCGGATTCTGGTGCGGAAGAAACCTCCTCAACCACCTCTGGAATAACCACTTCTCCTACTTCAACTATCTCTTCAACTATCTCTTCAACGATAGCATCTACTTCAACTGCCGCCTCAGATTCAGCCTGGGCCAATATCTCTTCATCGCTACGCTTGATATAGGTACGCTTTTTACGCACCTCGATATTAACCGTTTTGCGATTTCCTGATTTCAGCGTACTGACTGTTTTACGTCGCAGTGTGATTTTCTTCGGCTCACCAGAGACATCACCATGCAGGCCTTTTAGATAGCCCAGCAGAACCTGCTTCTCTTCATCAGACACAACCGCATCTTCGGTGCTGTGAGACAGGCCCGCTTCTTTCATTTGCATCAGTAGACGTTCCGCAGATGCGCCCACTACTTTTGCTAATTCACTTACTGTTACTTCAGCCATCGGTTGTCCTCTATACCGCCCGATTAATTATTCACCCAGCTATTAAACAAACCAAGGCGCTCGAGCAGTCATTATTAATGCTGCTGCTTTCTCTTCATCCATATCATCAATATCCATCAGGTCATCAACGGCCTGTTCAGCCAGATCTTCCATCGTGATTATACTTTTAGCGGTTAGCTTATACGCCAAGGCAGGATCCATACCTTCCATTGTCAATAAATCTTCAGCAGGCTCTATATTGCTCAACTGTTCTTCACTGGCCAAAGCCCTTGTCAACAAAGCATCTTTGGCGCGAGCGCGGAGCTCTTCAGCAATATCTTCATCAAAGCCTTCAATAGCACTCATTTCTTCGAGCGGCACATAGGCTACTTCTTCTAAGCTCGTGAAACCCTCTTCAACCAACACTACGGCAACGTCTTCATCAACGTCTAGAGCTTCCATTAAACTTTCAACAAAGTTTGAGGATTCTGCTTCCTGTTTTTCCAGAGCATCTTCAATGCTCAACACGTTAATAGCCCAACCAGTGAGTTCGGAGGCGAGACGGACATTTTGACCACCCTTACCAATCGCCTGGGCAAGATTATCACCAGTGACCGCAACATCCATTGAATGGGTGTCCTCATCAACAACAATCGACTCAACTTCTGCAGGGGCCATAGCATTAATCACAAGCTGCGCAGGATTGTCATCCCACAGCACAATATCAACACGCTCATCGTCAAGATCATTTGAGACCGCCTGAACACGTGCTCCCCGCATACCTACGCATGCACCAACGGGATCAATTCGTGCATCTTTACTCTTCACAGCAATCTTAGCACGCAGACCAGGATCTCTAGCGGCTGCCTTAATTTCTATAATCCCTTCAGCTATCTCTGGCACTTCTATCTGAAATAACTGAATCAGCATCTGCGGTGTTGCGCGAGATACCAGCAACTGAGGACCACGAGTATCATCTCGTATTCCTTGAAAAATGGCTCGTGTACGATCGTTAATCCGAAAAATTTCTCGACCAACCAGCTCCTCACGAGGCAGCATACCTTCGGCATTTTCGCCAAAATCAATAACAATATGGTCGCGGGTTACTTTTTTGACTGTACCGCTGAGCAACTCGCCGACCCGATCAATGTAGCGATTCACTATTAGCTCTCGCTCTGCATCCTTAACACGCTGCACAATCACTTGTTTGGCAGTCTGTGCGGCAATTCGGCCAAAAGCAATATTTTCAACAGCTTCTTCAAAGGTATCACCGACCTTCAAAGTGGGGTCTTTTTCAATCGCCTCTTCCGTCGTGAACTGAGTACCCAATTCTGCCATTTCGTCATCAGCGACCACACCCCACCAACGGAAGGAATCATAATCACCTGTTTCGCGGTCGATTACGACACGAATATTGGCACCTTCTTCATAGCGCTTTTTAGTCGCAATAGCCAAGGCCTGCTCAATTGCTTCAAATATAATCTCCTGATCCACACCCTTTTCATTGGACACAGCCTCAGCAACCATTAAAATTTCTTTACTCATCAGTCAAACTCCACATGCCTCAGAATCGAGGAACCACGTTAGCCTTCTCTATACCTTCAACCGGAAACAGAAACTCATGATCTGCAACCACCAAAACAATCTCGTCGCCGTCAACTGCTCTCAAACGACCTTTAAAATTACGGCGACCCTCGTAAGGAAACCGCAATTTAAGCGAAACATCTTCGCCAACATATTTTTCATACTGGGCAAGCTCATAGAGCGGCCTGTCCATACCCGGCGAAGAAACCTCTAAAATGTAATCGCCATTGATCGCATCTTCAACGTCTAAAATAGCGCTCGACTGACGACTGACTTTCTCACAGTCTTCAATACCAATACGATCGTCTGCGCGATCGATATACAGACGCAACAACTTAGTCTTGCCACCGGACTGCAAATCTAAACCCCATAACTCACATCCTAGGGACTCAACCACGGGCTGTAACAATTGTTTCAACTTATTATCGGCCACAGCCATGGGTACCTCTCCGAGAAACAAAAAATGGGCCTGCGGCCCATTTTTTAGCATCTAAAGAAAAGCCCCAAAACGGGGCTCCTCGATACGTGCCGGACCACGGCACTAATTTTGATAGTGAAAACTCGCGGGCTTATACAGCGCCGCAATCCTTTTTTCACTCAGCCAATGCAAACATAGACAATAAATTGCTTTCCTACACTGACTTTTGTCGATTATTTTACAGAGATTAACTGTAAAATTGGTAGCGGGAGCTGGATTTGAACCAACGACCTTCGGGTTATGAGCCCGACGAGCTACCAGACTGCTCCATCCCGCACCGACACAACGATTTAATCAATCAAACCGCCTCCTAAGAGGACGCGCATTATAGGTAGCTGATGGGGCGAGGTCAACAAGGCATTACCTAGCAAACACTTTTATTTCCTACTACTAACGATTAGCTCGTATGCCGTTTGTATTTCCTGCGTACGCTCGGTAGCCAACTTGACCATGTCGGCAGGCATACCCTGACCAATGAGCTTGTCCGGGTGGTTCTGACTTATCAATTTGCGGTAAGCCTTTTTAATCTCACTGTCTGAGTTACTCTCACAAACGCCGAGTGCAGCGTAGGCTGCACTGACCTGACCCTTTGACGCACCACCTGGTGAACTAGAACCCCTAAACTGCGACTGAGCCTTCACCATCTCGATAAACTGATCGAACATATTGACGGAGAACCCAAGGTGCATAGCAACTTTTCGCAGTACCGCGTGTTCGCTGTCGTGTAACTCACCATCAGCTAGCGCCAATGAAATCAGGTAATTAAGTAATTGACGCTTCAGATTGTTATGACGACCACAAACAGCCATGAACCGTTCCATGGCTTTGTCCAATGAGTAATCTGCCTTAGCTCCAACTTGAAAAAGCTCAATAGCCTCCCGGCGATGGTCCACACTCAGGCCCATTTTGTCCATGAGCGCCTCAGCTTGTGCAATCTCAGACTTTGATATCCGACCATCAGATTTGGCCAAATGCCCAAGTAAACTAAATACCGCGTTAAAAAATGCGCCCTGAATGCGCTCTTGCTCTGCGGCAGAGATGGGATTTATAAACCCACCCAACCCCTTGTCGAACTGGTGCCCAATGTAAACACCTAAACCAGCGCCAAGATACCCACTAACCATATAGCCCAGTATTCCTGCGATAATTTTCCCTGTAATCATTTAACGGCTCCGAGATTAACTCTGTTAAGAAGTAAGGTTATTGTAAGGGTTTCTGACAGGATAGAGACATCTGTTGTTGCGACACCTGCATTCAGATCATCCAACGCAGGAAACACCTCTATATCCAACCAGACAATACTCCTTATCGTAACAGCCTAGGCGACAATCTTTGGAATTCTTCGGCTTCTTAACCACAGGCAAAAGCTTCTATCATGGCCATAATAATCCCGTAGGATCTTGCCAATTTTGGGCTGCGCAGCAACAATTCAGGCACAAAGGTGAATAACCTTCCTAAGATAAGGATGTTATGGACCAGAGGGTTTTCCCTGATGGTGACGCACGAGCATTTTGGTGAGTTTAAAGACCAAACAGATTGTGGCGGCGGGCGAAATTATGCACACTTTATACTCAATCTGCCAACGTGCAGAATTTAGCGTACTCGAAAAACATAGATTGAGCACAGAGCAATGCATAAGCCCCATCACCCAGCGCGAGTCATGCGCCTGAACGCAACTGTCACGAAGGTCTAGATTACTCGACCTGGGTTGAGGATGTTTTTAGGGTCCATGGCTAGTTTTATAGTTCTCATCAGTGCAATCTCACTGTCACTTCTCGATAACGATAAAAATTCGCGCTTGAGCACCCCAACTCCGTGCTCTGCGGTAATAGCACCGCCATATTCACCAATCATGAGCATAATATCTTGATTAATTCTGACCTTATCCTCCACGTGTCCAGTATAGGCACAGACGTGTAGGTTATTATCGCCAATGTGGCCCCACAAAAGCACATTTATGTTTTCATATTTTTCCTTCAGACGCCTCTCCATGTCCACTGCAAAACCGCCAATCTCGACAATAGGCAGGCTGACATCCTGATTGGAAACGGGGCCAAGCACCTGAAAGAGTTCACCAATACCGTCGCGTATCTGCCAAAAGGTTGCCGCATCCTGATTGGACTGGGCGATGAGTGCATCAGTCAATAATCCCGATTCAAGCTGCTCAAACAACGCAGACTCAAAACGCTCGGCACCCGAAATAAGATCATTATCTTTATATTCAACCAACAAATAATAAGGGTGGGACTCAGAAAATGGACTTGTCAAATTAGGGATCACCTCCATTACCTTGTCGTAATAGTTATCCCACATCAATTCAAAGCCAGTAAGACCCGACCCCAGGCTACGTTTTAAGGTAATTAAAAGTTTAGTCACTGAGTCATAACTATTCAGCGCACAAAGCGCCGTATGTGAACCGAGAGACTTTGGCTGCAGTTGAAGTACGACCCGCGTGACGATTCCCAAGGTACCCTCGGAGCCGATAAAAAGATGCTTTAGATCATAGCCTGAATTATTTTTAATCAGCTTATTCATACTGCTAATAACCGTTCCATCGGCCAGTACCACCTCGAGCCCCATCACCATCGCACGAGTCATACCATAGCGAAGTACTTCTGTGCCTCCAGCATTGGTGGCAATATTACCGCCAATCATGCAGCTACCGCGGGCACCTAGATCTAGTGGCAAAAATAAATCATGCTTTTCTGCTGCCTCCTGTATGAGCTGCAATGGCGTACCTGCCTCTGCAGTCAGGGTCATACCCGTGACATCGACCTCCGTAACACCGCTCATGCGCTCAAGTGAAATAGCAAACTCTCTAGGCTTTGGCGTTGCGCCTCCAGCCAGACCCGTCAAACCTCCCTGCACAACCACAGGCTGATTATGTTGATGACAAAGAGCCATTATCGTAGAGAGCTCACCAGTAGTTTTTGGCTTCAGTAAGGCCCCTGGCGGACAGGGCTCGGCTCCACTCCAATCCGCATGATATTTGTCACTGATAGCGTCGCCAAGTAGAAGGCTGGAGGCATCTAGCGAGGACTCTAGCTGGCTGATTAAATCACTCATCGATATTGTGCTGTCCATATTATATTGATCCACTTTGGGGCGTGTATGATAGGTCCCCTCATCGCTGCCATCAAGTCCCCATCACCGATGGGACTTGGCATAGTAAGATATATATACCATCGATTTTTGATATTGTTATTTCATAATCGAGCTCTAAAACTCTCAATCTGCAGAGTTCAAGCTATTCTTCAATGGTAAAATAAACTGAGTTATACTTGGGGTCCAGAATTCATTCCACGCAAAAGAGCGACAGATGCAAACCGACGTCAACAATGAGCAGGGTCCAAAATACCAGCGGCTCAAGTCTTATATCCTCAAGCAGATCGGTAGTAATATTTGGACGCCCGGGTTTTTACTACCCACTGAAATCGTGTTCTCCAGCACCTTAAAAATGTCCCGTATGACAGTTAACAGAGCCCTGCGCGAGCTGGCTAATGAGGGTTATTTAACTCGCACGGCTGGGTCAGGCACCTTCGTTGCTGAACCTAAAAGTCGTAGCCATCTCCTACAGATCCACAATATCGCCGATGAAGTCCGCGACAGGAACCACGTCTATAGCTCAAATTTGATTATTAATAATCTCGACAAATTAAATAGTGGCAATGCCGCGCGTATGCAATTGCCTACCGGCTCGAAAGCGTTCCACACGGTTATTGTGCACTTGGAAAACGGATCGCCTATTCAGATCGAGGACCGCTTTGTAAATCCTGAAGTAGTCCCCAACTACGGTGCCCAGGACTTTACTCAGTCCACGCCATCAGAGTTCCTTCTCCAAGCGGCACCTCTGCAAGAGGTGGAACATACCGTTCAGGCCCGCATGCCATCGCCTGAGCACAGAACATGGCTAGCGCTTGAAAATGCAGAGCCCTGTCTCCTGCTGCTGAGGCGGACCTGGAGCCGCGGTCAAATTGCCTCAATCGTCACGCTTTATCATCCCGGCAACAGCTACGAGTTGAGCGACTACTTCACGCCTCAGTCTTAAAAGCCCTATAGCAAAGTATCCTCTAGCATCCGGACTGCAAACGATCAAGCGCCTGCATGTATGCCGCCGTTATAGCCACCTCGTCTTTGTGGCGGAAGTCTTGCACCACCCAATCTCCGCGGCACATAACGTCTCGCACCAAATTGCTGTTGCCAGAAAAAATTAGGGCATTGAGAATGTCATCCGCATTTTTCCCATAGAGTTGGGGCGAGTTGCCATCCAACACTAAAAGGTCAGCCATACAGCCGCGGCTGATACTCCCTATTTGAGTACCAAGAGCCCTAGCGCCGCCCTCCAACACTTTGTCGAAGAGCCGAGTTCCTGTATGCGGACTGTCAATTGTTGCGCCAAGATTTCTGCGTCGGGTTAGTAGGCGCTGACTATATTCAAGCCAGCGAAGCTCTTCAATCGGACTTACCGATGTATTGCTGTCAGAGCCAATCGCAATATTGCCACCCAGTTCTAAATATCGCATCAATGGGAAAAAACCATCGCCCAAGTTCGCCTCGGTAGTGGGACATAGACTAATTGTGGCGCCGGACTCTGCAATTTGCGCGGTCTCTCGGTCGCTCAGATGCGTTGCATGGACAAGGCACCAATGACTATTAACCGGATGATTGGACATCAACCAATCGACAGGACGCTGACCGCTCCACCGAATTGAAGCCTCGACCTCCGCAGTCTGCTCAGCAATATGAATATGGATAGGCATAGAGTCATCAAGGTAGGCCAAGAATTTAAGCGTCTCAGTGAGAGCCTCTGCTGTTACTGCGCGTAAACTGTGAAAGGCCGCTCCGAGCCTAACACCCCGCAGCTGTCCATAACGGCTAACTAATTTAGCTAAAAGCTTCTGATACTCAGTCGTAGTGTTGGCAAATATCTGTTGTTTGGGCTGTAGCTCGATACCGCCAAAATCAGAGCAGGTATAAAGAACCGGCAAAAGGGTCAGGTTAATCTGCGCTTGCTGTGCCGCTTCGATAATGGATATTGACATCTCAGCCGTGTCTTCATAGGGCTCTCCAGAAGGTTGATGATGGAGATAGTGAAACTCAGCAACTGAGGTATAACCGGATTTAAGCATCTCCATGTATAGCTGGGCAGCAATTGCCCGTTGATTGTCTGGCGTCATCTGATTGGCAAAGTCATACATCGTTGTTCGCCAGCTCCAAAACGAGTCATTAGTGACACTTATCTTCTCGCTAAGACCTGCCATCGCACGTTGAAAGGCGTGGCAATGACTATTGGGGATACCTGGAACAGCTAGACCATCAATGACCTGAGCACCCTGCGGAAGGGTGTTAATGCGCAGGGTATCAATGACACCCTGCCCATCAACGACCACTGTCACCCCAAACGCCCAATCAGAGTCAATATAGGCCTGTTTAAACCAATACTGCTTCATCGTGCCCTCCACCATGGAAATAATACAAATATTATAAATATACATACATTTAAAAACAAGCTACAATAATTTTTCCGATAATGCCTGTTTAAAGACGCTCAAGGTAGGAAAAACGATTATTACTTGTATAGATATTAATACCTTTAAGGTGTTAGTACGGTTCAAAGAGATGATTTATATGACTCAAAATCCCACAGTAAAACGCGTTACCCGCTCACCCAGAGGTATTCAGTTAACGGCAAAGAGTTGGCTCACTGAGGCGGCCATGCGCATGCTGATGAACAACCTAGATCCGGAGGTAGCCGAGCGCCCAGCTGATTTGGTGGTATATGGCGGCAGGGGTAAAGCCGCACGAAACTGGGAGAGCTTCGACAAAATTATTGAGGCATTAAAAGATCTAGAGTCAGATGAGACGTTATTGGTGCAGAGTGGCAAACCTGTATTTGTCACCAAAACTCATGAAAATGCGCCAAGAGTGCTTATTGCTAATTCTAATCTCGTCCCTCACTGGGCCACCTGGGAACACTTCAATGAGCTCGATAAGTTGGGCCTTATGATGTATGGCCAAATGACCGCCGGTTCGTGGGTATATATTGGTAGTCAGGGCATTGTTCAGGGGACCTATGAGACCTTTATTGAGATGGGTCGCCAGCATTACGATGGAGATCTATCTGGGCGCTGGATTTTAACTGCAGGCCTCGGCGGTATGGGCGGTGCACAGCCATTAGCAGCAACCCTAGCTGGAGCCTGTAGCCTTAACATTGAATGTCAAGAAAGTAATATTGATTTTCGTCTGCGTACTCGCTATCTAGACAAAAAAGCTATTGATCTGGATGATGCACTCAGTATTATCCAAGACGCTACCAGCAAGGGCGAGGCTATCTCAGTTGGGCTCCAAGGCAATGCAGCAGAGGTTCTTCTAGAGCTATTAAAACGTAATATTCTTCCCGATGCAGTGACCGATCAGACGTCCGCCCACGACCCGATTCATGGCTATTTACCTATAGATTGGACAACAGAGGAATGGCTGGAAAAACAGAGTAGTGACCCGCAGGCCGTTGCGACAGCCGCAAAAGCCTCTATGGTTATCCATGTCCAAGCGCTACTTGAATTTCAAAGACGTGGCGTTCCCACATTTGATTATGGCAACAATATCCGTCAGGTTGCCTATGAAGGCGGAGTGAACGACGCCTTTGATTTCCCCGGCTTTGTGCCCGCCTACATAAGACCCCTATTTTGTAAAGGTATTGGTCCCTTTCGTTGGGTCGCTCTTAGCGGTGACCCTGAAGATATTTACAAAACTGACCGGAAGGTCAAAGAACTCATTCCGGATGACAAGCATCTGCACAACTGGCTAGACATGGCCCGCGAACGTATACAGTTTCAAGGATTACCTGCACGAATATGTTGGGTCGGGCTTGGGGTGCGAGATAAACTCGCGCTGGCATTTAATGAAATGGTTGCCAGCGGCGAACTTAAGGCGCCTATCGTGGTGGGCCGAGATCATCTTGACTCCGGTTCTGTCGCCAGTCCCAACCGGGAAACTGAATCGATGATGGACGGCTCCGACGCGGTCTCTGACTGGCCACTACTCAATGCACTACTCAATACAGCCAGCGGCGCAACATGGGTGTCACTGCATCATGGTGGCGGCGTTGGTATGGGATTTTCTCAACACTCGGGGCTAGTTATTGTCTGCGATGGCACGGACGCAGCAGCCGAAAAAATTTCTCGCGTGCTATGGAATGATCCAGCGACCGGCGTTGTGCGTCATGCCGATGCGGGCTATGAGTCGGCCATTGAATGTGCTCGGGAGCATCACCTTAACATTCCAATGCTAAAGGATTAGGGATAAGCTATCCTTCACGGAGAACGACAATGAATGGAAACACTCAACAGTTAAGCCCCGGTTTGGTAACGCTCGCCGAGTTGCGTAACCTGTATACCATGGAGCCACAGATTCAGTTGGAGGACTCCTGTTGGCATCGAATGCAACACAGTGCCGACATCGTCAACGCAGTGGTCAACAAGGGCGATGCAGCCTATGGCATCAATACCGGCTTTGGGCTGCTAGCACAGACTCGCATCCCCAGCGATCAGTTGTCAGTACTGCAAAAGAATCTCGTGACTTCCCATAGCGCGGGTGTCGGCAAAGATCTAAATATTAGTATCGTCCGCCTGCTTATGTGCCTAAAAGTCATCAGTTTGGGCCGTGGCTATTCCGGCGTTAGGCAGGTGGTTGTTCAAACTTTGATCGAGTGCATCAATAAGGGGGTTATGCCCTGCATTCCCGAAAAAGGTTCAGTCGGCGCCTCTGGAGATCTGGCGCCTCTGGCTCATATGGCGCTATGCCTTATCGGCGAAGGCGATTGCTATTATCGCGGAAACCTTTTGCCTGCCGCTGACGCTCTGGCCGCCGCCGCCATTGCGCCTTTGACGCTAGGGCCGAAAGAGGGTTTAGCACTTTTGAATGGCACTCAGGCATCAACGGCGTTGGCCCTAGCGGGTTTATTTAATACCGAAAATTTGTTTGCTGCAGCCACTGTTTCAGGCGCCCTGTCTGTTGATGCGCTGAAGGGAAGCGCCGCACCCTTTGACGCCAGAATTCATGCCGTCCGTGGCCAGAAGGGCCAAATAGCTGTGGCTGAAGTCTATCGTCGACTCCTACAGGGAAGTGCAATCTTGACCTCACACATTCACTGCGAACGGGTACAGGATCCTTACTCCTTGCGCTGCCAACCGCAGGTCATGGGCGCCTGTTTGGACTTGATTAACAGTGCCAGCGCAGTCCTGCTAATCGAAGCCAACGCCGCCACCGATAACCCACTTATTTTTGACAACGGTGATGTGATTTCTGGCGGCAACTTCCATGCTGAACCTGTAGCTATGGCGGCCGACACTTTGGCCATTGCTATTGCCGAGATAGGAGCCATATCCGAGCGGCGCCTAGCCATATTGGTCGACCCCAATATGAGTGCTCTACCGGCCTTTTTAGTCTCACACAGCGGTTTAAATTCTGGCTTTATGATTGCTCAGGTTACCGCAGCGGCTCTGGCATCAGAGAACAAAACCTTTGCCCATCCCGCCAGTGTCGATAGTTTACCGACCTCAGCCAATCAAGAAGATCATGTCAGCATGGCGACATTTGCCGCGCGCCGCTTACAGGATATGAGTGAGAATACCGCCGGTATACTGGCCATAGAACTATTGGCTGCAGTGCAGGGTATCGACTTTCACCAGCCCGTAAAGACAGCCACTTTATTGCAGAGCGTGTACACAACGATCCGCGATAAAGTCCCCTTTTACAATGAAGACCGAGTTATGTCGCCCGATATAAAGGCGGTGATGCAGCTCGTACAGTCGGGCATATACTTTCACTATGCAGCCGACATCCTGCCCTCTGGAGGCTGAATAAGATGTTGCCGGTCTATCAGTTCAGTCGGGGCGACAGCCCACTTCTCGTCAGCATGCCCCATGTCGGCCTTGAGGTCCCCACTGCAATAGCGGCACAGTTTTCTCTGCCGGCGCTGACACTACCCGATACAGACTGGCACGTAGAGCGACTTTATGACTTCCTGCCAGCAATGGGTGCCTCCACTATTCAGGCCAATTACTCACGCTATGTGGTAGACCTCAACCGTTCTCCCGACACAGGCCACTCACTCTACCCAGGGCAAAATGTCACCCAAATTTGCACCACAACATTATTTGACCAGCAACCTGTCTACCAAACAGGTTGCGAACCAACCTCAGACCAGATAGCAGACCGTATCGAACAATACTGGTATCCATACCACCAACAACTGCGCGCAGAGTTGACGAGAATAAAGGACCAGTTTGGTTATGCATTACTCTGGGACGCCCACTCTATTAGAAGCCAGGTACCCAGATTTTTCTCAGGCAGGTTACCCGATTTTAATTGGGGTAATGCAGATGGTATAGCCTGCAGCAACCAACTGACTGATCGCCTGCAAGCTAGCATCACAGGGAGTAGCAACTATACCAGCGTGGTTAATGGCCGCTTTAAAGGCGGTTACATCACCCGCACCTATGGCCGTCCGGCACAGAATATCTGCGCCATACAGCTGGAGCTATCGCAAGATACCTATATGTATGACCATAGGAATTTCTGTGAAAATCGGGCCGCTAGAGTAAGACCTCTATTGAAAATCTTGCTTAAACAGATACTCACCGACCACAGGTAAACTAATGCGCTCAAAAATATCCCTCTGGGATTCTCTGTTAATCAACATTCACTTAGCCTGTATGACAGACAGCTGCAACAGCTATGGCAGCATTGAAAATGGCGCCATTGGTGTGACTGATGGTCGCATTGTCTGGATCGGACAACAGTCTGATTTGCCCCTAGCACCCGACGATTGCGCTGCGACAATATATGATGGACAGGGTCAGTGGTTGACCCCAGGTTTGATTGACTGTCACACCCATCTAGTCTTTGGAGGCAACCGCGCCCAAGAGTTCGCCCAACGCCTTGATGACATCAGCTACCAAGATATTGCCATGGCCGGCGGCGGCATTCGAGCAACCGTCGCCTCTACCCGCGCAGCCTCCGATCAAGAATTGATCGATAGCGCCAGTGCCCGTTTGACAGACCTGCTTAACGAAGGGGTAACCACTGTAGAGATAAAATCGGGCTATGGTCTAAACACCCATCATGAACTGCGCATGCTAACGGTTGCCCGATCGCTTGCGACAATGCACCCAGTCAGCATTAGCACCACCTTTCTTGGTGCTCATGCACTACCCGAGGAATATCAGGGTCGACAGCAAGACTATATTGATTTGGTCTGTGACGAAATGTTGCCGGCCATAGCCCAGCAGAAACTAGCAGATGCCGTTGATGTCTTTTGTGAGACCATTGGTTTTACCTCAGCCCAAACTCGGCAGGTTTTTATGGCGGCTAAGACTCTTGGGCTACCGGTAAAACTCCACAGCGACCAACTGAGCGATACAGGCGGTAGTCAACTGGCGGCAGAGTTTAAGGCCCTATCTGCTGATCACATAGAATATTCCTCTGAAGCCAGCATCAAGGCCATGGCTAACAACAACGTAGTGGCTGTCTTGCTACCTGGCGCTTTTTATTATCTGCGTGAGACAAAAATACCCCCCATTGATTTGTTACGCACTCACGGAGTGCCCATCGCCATAGCAACGGATGCTAATCCGGGCTCATCACCGACGACGTCTCTGCTATTAATGATGAATATGGCCTGCACTCTGTTTCGGCTAAGACCCTTAGAGGTGTTCGCCGGGGTAACCATTAATGCGGCAAAGGCACTGGGCCTTGAGGACGACAGAGGCAGTCTTGAACTGGGCAAGCGCGCTGACTTCGCACTTTGGGATATTAAAGGCATGGCCGAGTTAAGCTACTGGATTGGCACCAATCGGTGCAGCGGCCGCTTTAAAGATGGTCAGCCAACCATGGGGGACTATGGCACAGCGAAATAGCGGCTGGCGCACTGACCCCTTGATACCACCAGGGCTTACATTAAGTATTACAACCAGGATCGGCTTCACTCATCGAACAATGATTTGTCGCCGGTTCAGTACGAGAGTTTAGTAAATTAATGTGTCCGGTTTTTTTGAGCAGAGCACTGGCTTCAGACCGGAAGTTTCCGCGATCTCAGGTACAAAGAGGATACTGTCTTCATTTTTTCGTCTGGGTATAATATCGATAAGATCACTATTGTCTTTTATGACGGAGTGAAATTCAGCTTCATAAAATCCTAGTTTTTTGTCTTCACAAAGAGACTAACCATATATAATTTCGCACCCTATTTTAGTCTTCTCTGCTTCGCAATTACTAAAGCAGCAAGCGTTGCGATAAGCGGACGATCGATATGAAAAGTCTAAGTGCTCAGGCTTGGAACTAGAAAGATTCAGGACCGATAATAATGCCTAAATGAATCTTTTTTTGCGTCTTGGGGTTAATGATCACTTCCACGTTTAGTCTATTCATCTAACAGCCATACGCGCCTGTGTATTGAGGTAGCCGATCAGTTATTTTATACCAGTGTGCTTTCGATGATACGAACTGATGATACTGTGGGATGATCGGAGTATTCGAATCAAGGAGCCCTAAGCTGAGGTATATAGTCTCGGGTTCGGCGCGATCAATCGATATTAGTGTTGAACCGCAATGACGACAAAAATAGCGTGTTACAGCTTTGGATGACTGATATTTGTTAAGTTTAGATGAATGACATAACCAATTAAAAGTGACCGCAGACACCCCACCATAAGTCGCAAACGCGGCACCTGTGATTTTTTTTACAGCTGTGGCAGTGACAAAACAGCACATCATAAAGTTCTCCGACTGCTTCAAACTGGCACTGCTTACAGAGGCAACTTCCGTTAATCATGGAGTATCTGCTCTTTATCTAGCATCATGCTCATCGGCGGACGGAGTTAATGCTGTCTTTAATCTATTATGAAGGCCTACAGTAACGGTAACCTCCGTAGATTAACTAATAAAATAGCGCTAGTGGGATGAGGTTGCAAACGTACTATGGACAACCGATCCCCGTGATCTTTACCCCAGTGAGTTTGATAACCGATTAAAATCTTGATACCTTGCCCATCAATAATCCCATCACATATTGTATTTGTGGGGCTAGGTTAATCATCAACAGATATCCGTAATATCGACACATTGGTCGGTCTTAGGTAAATAGGTAAAGCCAAGTAAAAGACAAGTTAGCCTGGAGGAACGAAATGAACCACAATTTAGATATCGCGATAGAGGGGCTAGACAGCCAGTGCATCGGGGGCACATGGCATAAATCATCACATGATTTGCAGCCAGTGGTGTCACCCGCAAACGAGCAGATCATTACTCATACCGCCTTACCCACCATCCAAAATGCCGATGATGCGGCTCAATTAGCTCGACATGCCTTTGATCATGGGCCATGGGCGCGCCTTTCAATTGATGAAAGGGTAGGTTACTGCGCCCGTCTATGTGACGCGATGGAATCTAGATTACCCGCACTAAACAGAGCCTGGGCGTTAGAATCAGGCGCAACGGTTAGCCATGGAGAGTTGATCAACGACCTAGTTGGCGCGTCCATTTGGCGAAAGATGCTTAGCACTGCCTCAGATATACCTTGGGAAGAGCAGCGGGACGACGCGCTACTTTTGCGCGAACCCATAGGTACTGTTTTATCGATTATGACATTTAATGGACCCATTGTCCTAATGGCCATGAAAGTCATACCTGCTCTGCTGGCAGGCTGTACTGTCATAGGTAAGCACGCGCCGGAATCACAACTGACTTCGCGATTGTTATCAGAGGCCGTAAACGAAGCAAACCTCCCACTGGGGGTTCTAACGCTTTTGCCCGCGGGTACCGAGGTAACTCAGCATCTGGTCTCTCATCCTTCTATCGATATGGTGTCACTCACGGGCGGCACTGCAGTGGGAATCGACGTGGTAAAACGTACCGCGGACAGATTAGCCAGAACAACCTTAGAGCTTGGTGGTAAATCACCGGCGATAATTCTCGAGGACGCTGACCTAGAGCAAACAATGGCAACGCTAGTCCCCGGAAGTACCAGCTACATGGGCCAGGTTTGCGTCAGCCTCTCCCGTGTTTTAGCCCCAGCCAGTCGCTATAACGAAGTCGTTGAGGCGCTAGCGGAGAAATATCGCGAAATTCAGTTTGGCGATCCACTCGACCCCAATTCGCAGCAGGGCCCAATAGCCGTTGAGCGTGGCCGGATTCGCACCGAAGCACATGTAGAGCTTGCCAAACAGCAGGGAGCCCGAGTAGTAACAGGTGGCCGGCGTCCATCGCAGTTTGATCGCGGTTGGTGGTATGAACCTACCCTATTAGCGAATGCCGATCACTCTATGGATATCATTCATCAAGAAGTCTTTGGTCCAGTCACTGCAGTAGTGCCCTACAGCGACCAAGAGCAGGCAATTGAACTAGCCAACGATTCTGATTTTGGGCTAGCGGCCTCGGTCTACAGCAGTGATGAAGCCGCGGCAATGAACGTCGCTAGACGGCTTCAATCTGGAAGCGTCGCGATCAATACCGCCGGCATATCTTTTATGCAGCCCTTTGGTGGCTATAAAAAGTCCGGATGGGGCCGCGAGTGCGGCGCAGAGGGCATACTAGAATTTACGCAAATAAAGCAAATCATAAGGGCATAGTATTACCGATGCCTTTAAGAAGGTCATTAAAGTGGGTCTCCCGATAGTCTATTCTAATTGCGGTCGGCGCAAAATGGTTAGACTCCTCTAGATCTCTGAGCAATAAAAACGAATTAAGGTAGACTAATCATGGAAAATGCCCATAGCTACGACTTAACTAACCCTCAGGTAATGGCGAATCCCTATGAATTTTATCGGGCAATTCACGCTGATAATGCCAAGGTTGTCGAGGTGCCCGGAGTCGGTGCGTGGATCGGGCGAATGGCCGATGTGAAAGTCGCTGCCAAGCAGACCGAGACCTTTTCAAATAGCTATTTTGATGAAGGTGGTCCGATCCCTACAGGCGTCAGTGGAGAGCCTCTCGAAGACGATGTCAAAGAAATATTCTGCCAGGGCCCCGAAGTCGCAAACGCACTATGGACAACCGACCCCCCTGTTCACACTATGCATCGAAAACTTGTTAACAAAGTATTTACCTCAGGATGGGTTCGATCTATTGAGCCACGTATTGGCGAGATTGCTCATCAGCTAATTGACAAATTCGCTTCAAGTGGGCAAGTAGAGTTCATGCATCAATATGCCGTATATCTTCCAATGATTGTTATCTCAGAAGCTCTCGGCATGAAGATAGAGGAAGCCGAAACCTTTAAGCGTTGGTCAGACGATATTTTACGTGGCAATCTAGACGTTCTCGATCATGATCAACGCAAGGTAGTGGCACGTTCATTCGTTGAAGCCAATCTTCGATTCGAGTCGATTCTCAATCATCGACGAAAAAAACCGAAGTCAGATCTTATTTCTTCCTTAGCGTCAGCTCAGGTAGACGGCGTTTGTCTCGCCAATAAAGAAGCACTGCCAATCATTAACACTACCATGATAGCCGGCAACGAAACTACCACCAATCTAATTGGGAATGCTATGAAAATCCTGTTAGATAACCCCACTTTTATAGAATTATTGCGGGAAGACAAAAAGCTAATTCCCAGGTTTTTAGACGAAGTCATGCGCTTTGAATGTCCGGTTCAATGTCTGTACAGAGTAGTTACAAGAGACACGCAACTCGGCGGTTTCGAACTAAAGCAGGGTTCTCGGGTAATGCTTGGCTGGGGCTCTGCGGGTCGAGATCCAGATTATTTCGATGACCCTAACACCTTTATCATCGACCGCCCTAACGCGCATCGACATATTGGTTTCGGGTGGGGACCGCATGTCTGTATCGGCCTTGGCTTAGCACGTGCCGAAGCACGTATCGCAATTACTGCAATTATTGATCGACTTACTGGCATAAAAATGGCCGCTAACTATAGACCAACTTATGCGCCAACGTTTGCCACTAGAGGTTTGCAAGATCTACACTTTTCGTTTGCAACAGACTAAGTGAAAATTGATTAGTCCTGGGCGAAAATATCATTACTCAGAATTCTTAAC
>Ga0075443_10000259_pt1 | contig 22496 bp, 17 predicted proteins | sample CoawatmetaG00DNA_3_FD_71583 | JGI IMG/M metagenome (GOLD analysis project Ga0075443, IMG submission 71583) | Marine microbial communities from the West Antarctic Peninsula - Coastal water metaG006-DNA | ecosystem: Environmental > Aquatic > Marine > Coastal | place: Atlantic Ocean: West... | reverse complement strand
AATGGAGCTGTTCTACGATGAGCGTAAAGGACCAGTCGTTATCGTGCAAGTTGACGATGTTGCCCTTGTCGTCTAGTAGGCGTATGCGCAGTTTGTCTATTTTAACCGGACCCGAAAAGGTTCTGGGCACATTAATGTCGGTGAAATCTTCAACAAGCGGTTCGGGTCGCAATTTATTGATGCCAACAAGCGGAATCATTCCTAAAACATCCTTGGAGGTGGGTCCATAGACGCGATTATCAACGATATTTTTATCCCCGGTGTTATTCACCGTCAGGGCGTTCTGGGTGTAAAGCTGCGCCTTGGTAAGCTTCTCGTGGTTCGTCCCCTGGATTGCCCTCTTATTGATCGCCATCACCTTGGAAGAGCGGTCGGCCACGCTCACGATCCCGCTGTTTATCTGGGTCTGATTAAAATCGGTCAATTCCAGAAGGAAGTAGCGGGGTCCATATGTGTTGGCGACCGCTTCGGCTTCCACCTTGGTGGTAGATAGACTTACTCCGGAGGTTCCGCTAGAATCATTGTACCGTCTGAATCCAAGATTCCACCCTAAATTTTGATTAATTTCTTGTCCTCCAACACATGAAGAAGAGGAGTTTAATTCTCCATTTTCACTATAATATACAAAAAGGTTATGTATATTTGAACCAATAGTAATCTTTTGTGAATGCTCGTCGTATGATAAATCAAAACTACTTTCAACCCTATTTATTTCTCTCGTAAGTCCCGATATATCGTAATTGCCAGGTGTAATTTGTTTTATATTACCAGTTGTCAACGCCGCAGAATTAGTAAACATAGTATTACCTAAATGATGGTCAAAAGCATACCATGTTGTCGGAATATTAACAGTTGAAAGCTTGATCGAAACAACATCGGTAAGGGGTTCCGATAAGTCAAGTGTGAAATCTGTGTTGAACTCGCGGTCGTTAAAATCGGGTCCCTTTTCCACCTCTGTTAATATATCAGGTCTAAACTGACTATCTATGAGAATGACCCTTTTATTTGTCCTCTGAACATCATTTGTTGCACTATTTCCGTAAGAATTAAACCTAGTGTTTGCGTTGAACATCATTTGGTTAGGATTAGGCATTGAATTATTGTTCTGAACCTTATTCATAAGACGACCCTTTGATTCGTTGAGAAATAGGATGATCTCGTTTCTATTGTGTATGCCTAAACTATTGTGTACGATCTGGGTTATACTGGTCGTCGCGTCTTCTAGTTGCTGAACGGTATAATTCTGCGGAATCTTGAAGAGCCCACATAAATCGGCGTCAGAGTAAGCACCTACTTTTAAATTAGGCGAATCTAAATTGTTAACATTCAATTTATTAGAGCTCATTTATATATTTTGTAGGTTATTTTTTATAAATCATTTTAATCAATATTGAATTAATATTCCTTTTCGTATAAAGCTGCTTTCTAATTATATAATTTCTTAAAGGTTACTGTAAAGGACCAGTCCATATTATTAATGTCTATGATTCGTCCATACTCGTCTTGTAGCTTGATGGTAAGCTTCTGAATATCAACCGGTCCAAAATACTCACGGGTTCGGTTTGCGTGGCCGGTCAACCCCGCGTCGCGCGTAGATAGATTGTGATATCCGCCGCCAGCCAGATTGATTCTCGTGATAATATTATTGGCCTTTGTATGAGTTCCGTAGGCAACAATAAATGATGGTCTGGCGCTATTAAGGTAGTCCTCAATGGATAGGAATGCGTATCTTGGTCCGTTAATAAAGCCAGTACCCTCGGACACCGACGATATTTGCGTGTTCGTCGTGACCGGCGACACGTCGCCCATTACATATTCGGCCGCGCGAAATCCAAGCGTCCATCCAAGTTTCATTTGGATATTTGTCTCTGTATCTAAATTTCCCTCCGTATCAATGTTAAACCGAAGCCTAGATAATTTCTTTCGGTTTGTGTTTTCGTTAATATATGCAACAGTAATTCCAGATATTACTTCGGTTGGTTGCGGTGTAGCAAATGCCGATTTTCCATTAATCTTGTTCATCGCGAAGCGTATATCTTGTTTCTCGGGTTTCTGAGTTACACCAACGGGCTCAAAATTAGCATTCAAATAATCGTCTGTGGTAGGCGACTGTAATTTATAAAATTTTCCCAATTCGTCAATGGCTCCGGGTTTCGCAAGAGTGAGCGCCTCGTTGACCGCCGTTTCGGCTTTAGCGCGCGACGCAGCGTTCATCCATGATATGGTATCGTAATTTCCATTCGCTATATGAACCAGCCATGCGTTATTAGTAGGCGTAAACCCAGATACGGTATTACCATTAACGTCGCAATATTCACTCCCGTCCGCTCTTAAATGATCACTAATAATAAGCATTGAATTATTACCAAGTCCGGTGGATATTGAATAATACGTCATCGGCATCTCCATTGCCGAAATTCTCATACTTAGCACCTTCTTTTGTGGTTCCGGCAATTCCATCGTAAAATTAGTAGATAATGTGGTATAGTAGTCAGGTCTAAATCTAGTATCAACGCTCATGTCCTGTGTAATTGTCCGCGTGGCGCCGCTGTTTAAATACCAAGGAGGCGCAGGAAGCTCCCATCTGTCCTTGCCGACCAGCATATTATTTACATCTTCATCATTAGTGTTGTCCGACGCCTCAATTGTATCTGTATCTCCCTCTTCTTCCGATTCCGATTCCGATTCCGATTCCGATTCCGATTCCGATTCCGATTCCGATAATTCAAATAATTTGGTTTTTGCTTGCATAAAGAAGTCAACCAAATCGGAGTTATTTTTATTTCGCATATTAGTGATTATATTATCAAGCGCATTGTTGCGTTCTACTTCGGGCGCGTCGCCGTCTAAATCCAATAAATTTAGAATATCTGTTTTGCTATAATTATCTATATCAGTATCAAGAGACGACTCTTCCATATATAGTAGTTTGTATTTCTTTTATCTTTATAACAAAATTGATATATTTCATATTATAGATGTAATACATATAACTATCATGACCTCCGAATGTCCTATTTGCTGCGAATACTACAATAAATCCGTCCACTCTAGCGTAACGTGCGAATATGGAGACTGCAAGTTTACGGCGTGCAAGAAATGTATTCGTCACTATCTTCTAGAAACAACTGCGGATCCCTCGTGTATGAACTGTAAAAAGGCGTGGAGTCAGAAGTTTATGGTTCTAAACCTGAATCGCAGCTTTGTAACAACCGAATACAAAAAGCATCGGAGCTCAAAACTATTAGAATTAGAAATAAGCAAATTACCCGAAGCGATGGAAATTGTAGAACGCTACAAGCGGTCTGACAAAATCATCGAAGAAGGCAATGATTTGAAGCCGCAAATAGACAAGTTAAATAGTGAATTAAATAAGATTAACGAAGAATATTCCAACGCATACAACCAAATGATTAAAGAACGCAGCGTGAAAATCACCGAAATTTCTAAACTAAAAGCAGTAGTGGCACAAGAACAAGATAAAATATACCAACACGCATATGAAGTGCGAACCAATAAGAAATACGAAAAGGGCGATAAAAAAAGGTTTATTATGTCGTGTCCTCATGAGCAATGTCGCGGGTTCTTATCTACACAGTATAAATGCGGTGTGTGCGATAGACACGTGTGTCCAAAGTGCAACGAGGTAATCGGACTAAACAAGAATGCGGAACACACGTGTAACGAAGAGAACGTGAAATCGGCGGAGCTGATTAAAAAAGATACGAAACCCTGTCCATCGTGTGGAACGCGCATTTCAAAAATAGACGGGTGCGACCAAATGTGGTGCACCGAATGCCACAACGCGTTCAACTGGAAGACTGGAAAAATCGACAATGGTGTCGTTCACAATCCGCATTATTACCAGTATCAGCGGAATAACCACACGGTGATGCCGAGAGCACCAGGGGACGTAGTATGCGGTGGTCTGTGTGACTTTCAGATCATGTATAATTTAGTCATAAACAAACTAATTATAGATAGGGTCACTGATACTGAGGCGCCACGTCCTGGAAATCAAACCGTGAGGCGGATTCGAACTGTATATAAATACCCCGAACTCGTAAGAGAAATACCAGGCATACACCAGATATTAAACCATATTGCCTTTGTTACCATCCCCGAGATGCGTCGCAAAATCGCCAAGCTGCAAGATTGTGAGGATTACCGCGTTCAATATTTAATGACCGAAATAACGAAGGACGAGCTAGAGAAAAGGGCCTGCAAGTCGGATGACGACCGAAGAAAACAAGTAGAGCTTATTCACATATACGAGCTATTTAACACAGTTGGGATAGAAACATTTGCCAACCTCGTGAACAGCAATTTAACGGGAAGCGATTTTCACGAATATCTACTAACTCGCGTCAATGAACTACGAAATCTGCGCGATTACTGTAATTCGCAATTCAGTACAATCAGCCTAACGTATAATAGAAAAACGCCGCTAATAGGAAGTGACCCTCTAACAGGAAGTGAATGGACGTTGAAAAGTCAAATGGCCAGCCTTAAATCAGCAAAAGCCAAACCATAAAGAATTCAATTAAATAAGCCTTATTTTGTATCTAGTTTCAAACATGATTTTAAAACTCTGAATGAAATTAATATGCTTCGTATCCGCTATCCATTTAGGAAGCGATAGTATTCCCTGACCACGTTTAAGGTGTCTAGACCCTTTGAACAGCAAGACATCCAATACGCGCATTATTATTTTTTCATCCGGTGTCATATTTCGTCTGTCTACACGATATGCGCTCTTGTATGCATAAAAGTTGTAATTATAATCGCTATAAATTTTACAGCGGCGTGTAAGGAGTGTGTTCTGAATAAATCCGATTCCTTTTACCCTATTCTGTTCGTTGTGCATTTCAATTACGAATATAGGCGCATTTACCATTACTCTATCGCTCACCTTCTTTTGCGTTCCGTATATACAGCCACCCCGCATATTTTCTCGGCGCCATTGCTTATTCTCCTTCCATGTGACGGTATTAAACCGTGTAGTAGAAAGTAAATACATTTATGCAGAGAGATATCATCCATAATAGCATTCAATTTTATTAACTAAAAATTAATTAATATTTTATTTTTAATACACTCATATTTTATATGAACCACCTATATTATTTATTCATTGTTTTCCTTCTTATGTTTAAAGTTTCGTATTTAATCTCGGTCGGCTATCTCTATTATGTAGAGCACGGCGATAAGACAAATCCGCAAATACCCGTAATCGAGAAACGAACAGAGAGGCTCTTGGTAATAAGTTCGGCCGGAATCATACTGGCTTTGCTATTTGACTTCGGTTACAGTTTAATTCGGGGCAACCAAACGATCAAAGTGGAGAGACATGAACAAATCGTATATTTCGTATCTGGATTGCTTGGCCTGTTCCATCTTAACTGGAGGCTTATGATATACAATGAATAATTTACACTGAATAATTTACACAATTCACTATTAGACGACATATTCAAAATCATAATTTTTTTTGTGCAATCTCTCAATATGTCCTCTGCCTACTTCGTCCAAACCGAAGTAGGCAGCTATCGTTTCGTCGGTAATTGGTCGTTTAGAAATTAGAGAGGGCATCTTTGTTACGTCGGGCAAAAAAAGAAACGCATATTTCTCAAGATATTTCATACGATATCGGGTTGCCTCATAAATGTATAGCGCCGTCTTGGTAGAGAGAAATTCCTTTATAATAGAAAGGTCGTCCTCTTCAAACCCATCTACTACGTAATTATCGCGATTGGAAATTCCGTATTCGCCCTTACGGTCTAGATACGGAAAGCCATACATTTTATGCGGAAGCACCAGCTTTGTCTTTCCGCTGAATGCGAGAGGTACATCGCTATAATTAATATGTAATTCAGGTTTTACACCAACGAGGCGTGCGGTTCTAATATTGGCGTATATAAATTTATCTCCCTTTATTTGGGATAAATTTACATTTTTTCCCGGCATATTCGTTTTTTTAACAGGCACAGCTCCGTATGTCTTGACCGCATCAACGAAGCGATTTACAATGCTTACCCCGAATACGGGAATAGGGTATTTTGGACGGAGAGTATAGGCGATATATTCGTCGCGGTCTGCGTCGTATAGCTCGCACGATTCGCGCGCAGGAGACCGCTCCACCAATAACAAACAAGTGGGTGTCTGCGCCGCGCCACCGAATACGCGATTAGTCTCTGTATTGTTCATGCAAACGATCTTCATTATTCTGTGTTGCGTAATAAACTCGTATGCGCCTGCTTTGTCGGGCTTCATCCAGAGGGACGGCACAATCATAAGGAGTTTTCCATCGTCCTTCAGCAATGAAATCGATTTTTTTATGAAATCAAACCACAATGTAGCGCCGTCTTGTTTTTTGTTTTTTACATTGTTCGTAGGAACCTTCTTAATTCCATTCCTATTATAAGGCGGATTACCGATTACATAATCAAATTCAATCTTCGTAAATGGAACGGTGGAGAGATAGTCCTCGCAAAAAATATTGGCGCTGGTTCCAAAAAGCGACGTTAGAACCGACACGTTCTCCTCTTGTAATTCCACCATATATATCATTTTAGTGATGATATGAATCTGACGTTCTTGCTTGCACGGTATTATATCTGCTAGACCCGCGTCAAGTTTCCAGAATAAATACACGGAAAAAAATCCGGTTCCCGCGCCAGGGTCAAGCCAAGTTGTGTGCGGGTTCATAAAATCATCGTTAGCAAGCATTCCGAACATACGCTCAATGAGAGAATACGGCGTAAAAATCTCTCCATATTGCTCCCGCTTTTCCTTTGGAGACGATAGTATCTGGTTATATTTATTAAATTCCGAATTAGCCAATGACATATAATCTACGACTATATGTAATTTATCTTAGAATATCTCACAAGAAAAAATCCTTTCGGATTCTTCTTTGTTCGTTTTTATGTTTTTTTTCATTTTTTTCATTTTTTTCATTTTTTTCATTTTTTTCATTTTTATGTTTTTTTCATTTTTATGTTTTTCGTTTTTTATAAATACTGTAGCACGTCATCACTTATCCAACAATGTTGAACTCCTCGGTTAGGTCAATGACTACACTGTCATCAAATGGATAGTGATTCGTTGTATAATTATGCTGAGGAGTAACAGGAGCTCCACCCGTAATATGGTTGTTGGGCGGCGTTTCCATAACCACATCGTCATCCGAATAGTCGTATTCAGTATCGTCGTCAGAATTGTCATATTCAATGTCGTCGTCGCTCACGAGCGATGGTATGGAAGAGTGCGTCTCCGTGTCGGTGTCATTCGCCACCATCGCCGTTTGTTCTACAATTTCCTCCATCGTTGGCGCATTCTCGTTATTGTTAAGCCACGCAGGCTGACCCTCGTTCATTCCCGTGTTCACCGCGTGTGCCCAGAGTGGGGCGAGCAGGCTGTTGTGCCAGTGAAGTTGCGTGTATGTAACATTGTTCCAGTAAGAAACATTGTGCTGAAGTTGCGTGTATGTAACATTGTTCCAGTAAGAAACATTGTGCTGAATTTGGACGATTTGCTCTTCAAGCGCCACGACCCGCTCTTGGAGCGCAGCATTAACCGCTACTTCTTCCTGTGTTAGCGGATTATTGTTCTTGAGGAGAATCCAGTACCAAGGATCGTCGTAGATAAGCCTCGCACACTGCTCCGAGTTGTAGATTCGCGCTTGGATGTTCCGGGTGGCCGCATTGTCCTCCCACATCTCAAAATGGAGGAACGCTTGGTAGTATTTCACCCCGTTCGCGCTAGACTTTTCGAGAAAGTCTACCCGACTGATGGTGCCAATATCCAGCATCTTGAATTTGTCAGCAATCATCTCCCGCGAAGCCCACTCGGGGACAACGCGCGGGATGAAGAGCGAAAGCTTGTTATTGAAGGTCATGCCAGTAGTCATTGTTGTAATTGTCGTAATTATAATGTGGGGGTTTCATTTCAATTTTTTTATCAAAGGCATAAAAACATACGAATCGCGAAAACCCTCATTTTACTCATAGTCCTCAAATAAATGAATTGGATGTATCATCAACGTTATTACAATCATATGCGGAGGCAAGCTCTCCATGGTAGACGAGGTCTACTGCCTCGCCCGGAGGGACCGAGATTATATTTTCTATAAAATGAATGATGCCATTATTTTGGTGTTCTTTCTTAATGATGTAATCGAACTCCCTTGTAAATTCATGGAGATTGCGACTGAAAATAGCATCGCGACACCTATATTGTTTGTCGTCGGTTCTGCACCCGTCCATAAGAAATGGAATGTAGCACGATGCGACAAGACAATCGATAAGCTCCTCCTTACTATCCCAATTTATTACCATTTTACATTGCCGATCATTATTCGCCGCACACAATATAATACCAAGTTTTCCGTTAGCTATCTCATGGATATTAGTGGGCAAGCATTCGCCCATCGTGGAACGTATCAATGGTTCCAGAGCGCACAGATTACAGCAGCGTGCCGTGTTATAAAATAGTTCCATAATTCCAGGCGTATTACAATCAGGTAATAACAATAACACCGCGACTAAACTACCAGCACTATATCCAGCAATAAATTTCGACATAATTTGTCTCAACATTTGCTTCCCATATCCAAAGGAATACCAAAATGCCGGAAATCAGCCACCCTCAATAAGTAATTTTTCTATGCGATTGTTTGAAGTAGTCATAATATGTATTAATACATATATTATCGTCTATATATATTATCGTCTATATATATTATCGTCTATATATATTATCGTCTATATATATTATGACTAGTTCAAGCGAGAGAACAAAAAAAAAAGCGTCACAAGCAATATATAATGAATTAGCAACTAATGTGCGAAATAATCATAATGTCGCACCAGTAAAAAAAAATGGGTATACCTACAATTCACTTGGAATTACCCGATATGATTCTGCTAGCACTAATAAAAATCAGACCGCTATTTCAAACTACGCTAGTTATGCTGAGCGGATGGAACTAAAAAGAGGAAAGCAATTTTCAAACAGCGCAATTAACGGAACCGAAAATCTTAAATATGATATTCGCGCCGGAAATTTAATGCAAGTGAAATATAATACAGGAAATTATAGCGCTCCATTGCTCTCTACGGGTGATTTGGATGTCTCAGGCGGAAAGCTAATGAGAAACGATTTTATTCCATATGGAACAACACTAGATTATCCTGGATTCATAACCGATTATTCAAATAATATATTTAAAACATCTGGAGTTGGCACAAGCGATAATCAGCAGCAACATTGGATACGAAACCTCACAACATTACAAAATACCGGCTCGCATCAATGGAACAAATTAAACGCTTCGCAGGAGATGACCGGGTTTTCGCTATCGTCGCCTATACTATTGTGGAGCGCGTTTGAGATAAATATTACAGATGATCCCACCGACGTATCTGGATACATTTTTAACGGAATTCATCGCAAAGGCGAATTGAAAAATATCATAAACCCAACATTATATTATGACGTGAATGACCATATTAATTTTAAAGTCAATTTATCGCAAGAATACGACATAAGTATAAATACTTCTAACGCGGATAACATACCACTTACTAATGCGGATATTAATTATGGAAATGGAATAATTGAATGGAACCCTAAGAAGTCGGGCGTTTTTTTTTACAGCGGAGATTACTATTATGATACTAATAAGCCAAATGATATGATTGGTAAAATAGTAATCGGTAATATTAGCAGCGGACCAAATGGTTCCACTAGAGGGGGCGGCTCGTCTGGCTCCACCAGTTCTAATGGTTATTAGAATTAATAAAGCTTGGTAAATTCCATCGTCAACGACCAATCCATGTTATTCAAATCTATTATACGCCCATATTCGTCAAATAATTTGATAGTCAGTTTATCAATATTTACGGCATTATAGTAATTCCGTGGTGTTCTGCGATGCGTGATATATCCAGTTTCGCGAGAGGTCAAGTCGTGACCTAGTTTAATGGGCGCCAAAGAGATACGTGTCATAATTTTCTTATCTAGAATATTATTATTAAACGCCACAATTAATGGTGGGTGACTATCGTTTTTATATTCTTCAATTGAAAGATAGCCATATCTAATAGAGTTTATGAAGCCAATACCCTCTGATACTGCGGAAATGGGGGTGTATATTGTAACTGGCGTAACGCCACCCATTACATATTCGGCCGCGCGAAATCCGAGCGCCCATCCTAACCGCGTATAAATACTAGTTTCCGTGTCCAAGTTTCCGTCGTTATCTACATTGAAACGTAACCCAGATACTCTATTTTTGTTTATAGTTTCGTGGTTCGCTAGTTTACTCGCAAAAACAGATTTTCCGGTAATATTGTTAATTTTGAATCTAATGTCATTATTATCGCTGGAGACATACTTGTTATTGAGATAATCTCCCATATTTGTAGATGCAAATCGGTAAAAACGCCCTTTCTCGTCAATGGCTCCAGGTGCGGCCAACATAATGGCGTCGTTCATGCTCTTTTCCGTCAGTATTTTAGTAGTCATCCACGAACGCGTATCGTAATTTCCGTCCATCAACCGAAGCCGCCATGCTCGCCGTACGGGTGTAAACCCCAAAATATTCTCTCCGTCACTACCGATATAATCAAGCGAGGCAATAGGCGTCTCTTGGTATTCAGCATCAATTCCATCGCGCACGTCATCATAATTGGTAATCTTTGTATCAGAGTCGCTAAGAATAAGCATCGTGCTATTTCCAAGATTATTTGATATAGAGTAAAACGTCATAGGCATCTCCATTGCGATTATAGACATTTGAATTACATTGTTTTGTCTTTCTGAAATATTGAACGTATAGTTGGTAGACAACGTTGTGTAGTAATTATCGCGATGTCGCGAGTCAATGCTAATGATTTGCTTTATCGTCTGTGTCTTTGTAATATCGCCGTAAATTCCATTAGGTAGCGGTTGATAAAGCCTTTCATAATCCATACTATATTCGGGCCTCTGTTTTCGTGTAATTATTTGACTATTTTCATTGGTTTTAGAAATTTTATTACCCATTCCAACAAAACCCTCTTTATTATCCTCATCTGGATCAATCTTACGATATCCTATGAATCCATCATCACCACCAGATTTATTAGGAGGTTGATTAATAGTTTTACTGGATTTAACAGCTGCATTACCAGCTGCATTACCAGCTGCATTACCAGCAATGCGGACGTCTACTTCTTCAAGTGTAGTATTCTCATCTATAATATCATAATTATCTATTTCAATGGTGGCTATATATGATAGTAAATCTGCTTCTCCCTCAATTTCATCTTCTACTAGAATAGTAGTAAGCGATATGAATATATTAATTAATGAATTGATGTAATATTCATAATGAATTTCATGCGCATTAATTATAGGATAAGAGGGAGACAAGTTTTTTGATTTAATACCAGGAGGCAATACTTTTTTTTGATAGATATCTCCTACGTAAACGAGAACATTGAAATTGAAAATTTTTTGTACCTCTGTCTCATTATTATCCACCAAAAAAAGTCGTTCTCTATTATTCTGTTGATTTTTTTGTAGTAGACCATTGCCTATATTACTGCCCTCTTCGGTTACCGATCTAATAAATTCATTCAAGTCTTTTCTAGAAGCTTTTTCAATACTTTCAAAATTATAGTAAGATTCGTTAATAAAAAGCGCCGTATCATAAAATCTTGGTATTGGCTCCGTATAATAATTCTCCATTTATTATATATATATCTCTTTTTACAAATCCTTTTTATCCTTTTTATAATTTTCATCCATCAACATAACGGCCATTGCCGCATAATTATGTAAGTCAATGAGCGTATCCCGTAGTTTTTCATCTTCTACAAGAGCAATGCCATTTTTGGTTATTGACTGGAGGCGTTGAATCTTGTCCCCAATACGAACCAGCACTCCTACAGGACCATATGTGGCAAACGCATCTCCGTAATCCTTGTTTTTATTTACAAATAGCGTTCTGGCTTCCAATTGAATACAGTCAAGTTGACTAACACGGTCCGTCATTTACATTGATATAAATACTATTGTTTATATCAATTTTATTATCGTCATTCAAACGACCTAATGTGAAAGTAATTTAGTTACAACTTTTACACGGTTTTGAGCGCATAAGGTCATATAAGTCTATCGTCAACTTTCCCTTGCGGTAATTAGACGTTATCTTCATAGAGTTTGGAACAAATGTTTGCGCTACATTCTGGTTTTTTATTGGTTCGTTCGTGGACGAGGCTACCTGATATCCCGATATTAATATCATTCCCATTCTACCACTCATCTACTATAATAAAATATTTAATTAGGACATATCGCAGCACAATCGGATGACGCATTAGAAATCATTCCATACATTTTAGTTTTGTTTCCGTATTTCGCATTGGTTGCGGAAGTTGCTTCTGTAAGTAGATTACCGCCCTTTTTTCTTGCTAAATACCTGTCGTAAGATGCGTGTTTAACCGCCACCGTTCCGTCAGCGTCAGCGGAACCAGCCACGACCAACGCGGAGAGGTTCATTGAATAGCTAGAGGCGGGCGTTCTTACTTGGTTCCACATTCGCTTCTGTTTCATATCCTCGGGCTCTTTCATCGCCTTAAAAATAGGCGCGGGCTTGCTAACTATATATTGCTCTCCTGAACAATCACACGTATAATTAACATAAGTAGTCATTCTATATAAAATTGATTATATTTTTAATTATTATCAAATAAAAATATTAAATGAACTACACTTGTGACTATTGCAATAAAATATATAAACGCAAATACCATTTCGACAGGCATGTTATCGTCTGCAAGGTTATATCAATATCGACTGGCGATTTAGAGATTAAATGTCAAGAGAGAGCAGATACATTCACGCAAGAAGAGACATCAAAATTGATACTGGACCTTTACAAGCGAGTTACCGATGCGGAAACGCGTCTCCGTAAAATAACGGTGGCCGAGAGAAAAAAGGTCAATATTATAGATTGGCTCAACAAAAAAGCGGATACTCCTGAAATTACCTTTTATGAATGGCTTGAGCGGATAGAAATAGACAAATTGGAACTGGAGCTAATCTTCAGCAACGACTATATTGAAGGTACGCTTCTAATATTAGAATCCCACTTAACAGAAGATAATATTCCAATTAAAGCATTTGATAAGAAGAGCAACAAACTGTATATTTATACCGATAAATGGATTCTTGTCTCGGCAAATGAGTTTAATGAAATTCTTCGCATATTTTCAAAGAAAATTATGGCTCGCGGTCTAGTTTGGAATAACGAAAATATAAATAATAATACGGAGGAATTCGGAAATAATATGCCTATATTTATAAAAAAATTAAATGGGGGAAATTTTAAAAAAGAACGCATTACTTCTGCCTTGAGAAAAGGAATCTATGATAAGATAAAGGTTGAGATTCACAATGTTATTGAATGCGAGTTTGTCTAACATCACACGTCAAGCGACCACGTATGGACGTGTTTATCGATGATTATTTTTTCCGAGAAACTAGAGAGGTCGTCGCGAATATTTTTCAAATAGTCATTTATATACGGCTCGCCCGTTAACATAAGTTCGCTGGGGCTATAATTTGGAGATATATCAACGACTAGAATTTTTTCGCGGGCAATAAGTTTCAGTTTCTCAATGATGTTAATTCTATGCTCTTGCGGAACTTCGTGAAATAAGAACATCATCGTAACAATATCGTATTGCTTATCAGGAACCCATTCCTCAATGTGCCCTTGCTCAAAATCTTTATTAGGAAAAATAGCTTTGGCTGTGGAGAGCATCTCTTTGCTGACATCCAGACCTTTGCTCCCGAGGGTAGCCGACGTAGAGAAACCGGTTCCACAGCCGACGTCCAGGATGGTCTTGTCTGCCCCCTGCATATCAACGATTTCTTTTCGCAGATTTCTCCCGTAAATGGTAGTGTCGGTGTATAGCGTGAAAACCGGAGCAATGAGCGAGTGGACCGAACCCAACGCACCATGATTACCAAAATTGTGAATGCGCGGGTCGTAGGGATAAAGACGCGGATTCCACGCAGCACACGTTTCCAACGTAAAAAAAATGAATACTATTTTTTTAATAAAGTTCAGCATTAGATATATATGCATATAATATATTTATAAATTGTATTGCTAGGTATTTACGCTAGCTCATCAGGTGTTACAATGGCGACGCCTAGTTTTACTGCCCTTTCTATTTTCGCACTTTTCGTGTTTTTATCTTTCACAATTACAAAATCGGTCTTTTTTGTAACGACCGACGTCTCTTTTGCCCCGTATTTTTTCAGCTTGTCTGATAGTTCAGAGTCTCTGAATCCAGTAATGACGTATTTTTTACCGTATAGTGGGTGTGACGTATCGGCAATCTCCACCATTTCGGGTATCAGTTTCTCTTGTAGTCCGGCCTCCTGTATCCAATCATTAAACGCTGGAAGGAACTCAACGAATTTCCGTGCCGATTTATCAGCCATTCCGTTAATGAGTTTCACTCTTTCTATTTTCTCCTCGTTGCTCATTGTAGTGGTTAATATAGTAGGTTCTTCGTCCAATATAATCTGGAATCGCTTCACCGCAAATCCGCGCCCAAATATATTAGTGGCCTGCATTAACTGGGGCAACGTGACTGTTTTCAGTTTTTCCGCAATTCCCACGCTTATTTTGGTAGACAGCTTGTCTTTGAAGCCGTCAATCGTGAGGAAATCATCCTTAGTCATTCTAATTATTTTCGGAATAGTATCAAATCCTGCACCGCTGATACGTTTGACGTTTCCGTCACTCAATCCGTCCACACCGAGGATGCGAAAGAATCCTGTAATATTTTTAATTCTCACAACTTCGTCATCTTCCTTGTTCTTTAGCATAACATCAACGTTTGTTTCGTTCCAGACATAAGGTTGTGTAGGCATTTTTGGCGCAGAAGCGGGCTGTATCACCTCTGTAATATGTGGTATCACATCGCCCGACCGAATCAAAGTGATCAGCGCGCCAATACCAATACTATTGTCCTTTATAAATTTTCCATTAAATCCCGTTGCGTATGAAATAGACACTCCGCTCAGGGTAATCGGTTCAATCTGGACGCGCGGTTTCAAGTAGCCGTCCTTACTAGGCGTCCATAGCACATCCAATACCTTTGCCTCGGCCTTTTGGTCGGACAATACCATCTTGAACGCGAACGCATGGTCGGGGTTGCCCGTCTCGCGCTCGTAGACTTTGTCGTCATTGCATATTACACCATCAATCTCGTACCGATACACGTCGCGCCATTTAACGAGGAGGTCGGACAGCGCATCGTTTGTTACGTCTGTGCGCGTTTCGCTTTCAACCATAAGGACGCTTTCGCCAAGATGCGACATCTGTTTTGATGGCGACATCTCGGGTTTAATCACTTCATAAACCACAAAATCAATATCGGTGAACTTCTCCTTCTCTATTTTTTTTTGATTTACCGCTCCAGCCACAAAGTTGCGAGGGTTCGCAAAGGATTTTTGATATTTTTTCTTAAATATATTCTTGTCTATAATAAACTCGCCACGAACTACCAGACCCTTATCCCGCGGAAGCTTCATAAACGGAATGAGATGCGAAACATCCTGTCCCACCTTGCCGTTGCCGCGAGTGTAAAGTTTTGGCTCCTCGCCCTCGGTAGAGTAGAGTCCGCTAACCCCGTCCAATTTACATGAAAGAACATATGGTCCGCTGTATTTTTGTTTCCATGTTGCAAGAGCCTTCGTATCCGGTTTAATTTTATCCATTGACCACATTTCATATGGAAGTTCAACCTTCATTTTATCAATGGCGCATTTTGTGTGCCCTTCTAATGCCGCCTTATTATTAGGAAACCTAGAAAGCGTCGTTTCGCGAAGAATATCATATTCATTGTCGCTCATAATCGGCTGTGAATCGCAATAGTAGGCGTCATTTGCCTTACGTATCATCGCGCCCAACTCTTTCTCTGCGAGAACGGTTAGCGCACCGATTCCCTCTTTTATAAACATTTCAACGTGATTCGGGAGTTTTTTTTTAATAGTTATTATTTTTTTATTGGTTTTAATTTTTAGTTTTTTCGGAACCGGCTTCTTTGAAGCAATGACTCTTGTTATAATAGACCGATTGTCGATGCGCTTATCAGGCTCCAGATGTTCCATTCCCAAATATTTGAAAATATCGTCTTCGGTTTTAAATACGTGATTTACCTTGTCGGTTTTCTTTCCGTTTTTCATGTGATACAGCCCGTGCTCGTTCAGTCTGTAACCGAGCGTAAGTGCACGCTGCCTTTGCGCGGTATTGAAGTTTTTGCTGCCGGTGAAATATAGAACGGCGAATGGATATTCGTCGGTTGGGGTATAGAGAAAGTCAACGCGCCTAGCAGGTTTACCCGACAATTTCGTAACGGTTAGACTTTTTGTCTTTCCACGACTGAGAACCTCTATGATTATTTTCTTCTTGATCAGTCCGTCAATAAAGTCGTCAAATGTCGCCCGATTGTTTGACTGACTTGACACAATAATATCAATGTCTCCGGAAGTTTTCGCGAGTCGACGGTAAGAGCCAACGATGCTGAATTCAGAGTCAGAATGTGCGGATTCTTCAAACACCGCATCCAATTCAGCCTTATAATCGTCAATCTCCTGCCGAGGAATTCGTTTCTCAATATCATCATAGTATTTTACCCCTATTTTCATAGCCTTGGTCAGAAGGTCTTCGCGGTCGCGCAGCTGATCTATTGTAGTGATTCCCTTCTCCACAAAATCCTTCGCTTTTTTTGGACCGATTCCGTAAACCTTAGCCAGCTGATTTACCGGGTCGGTGCGTTCTCTTTCCAACATTGCTATTTTACCGGTTTCAACGTATTCGGTTAGTTTGCTGATAATGTTAGCGCCTATTTGAGTATCAGATAAATCGCTTGCATTAAATATATCACCTTCGTGGGTGATTATAATATTGTTCGCCTTGCGATAACCCAGCGCCCTAAATGGCTCTGCCTTTTTCAACATAATATCTTCCAGTTCATTTAGAACCTCAATGAATTCTTCGTTGTATCGTTTCATTCTTTTAGATGGCTGTGTTTTCTTTATATCATCATACAATTTTAATTTTCTTTTCAACTTTATGGGTTTGTTTAGCTTAATTGTTTTATGGTGTTTACTTGGTAGATTGGTGTTGTTAACACAATACCCATATTTTTTCAAAGTCCGCGTTTTAGGGTTTATTGAAGTGGCGCATATCTCTCCCTTGCTAGTTGTATAGCATTCGTCATGCGACTTCCATTTATATTTATATGGAAATATACACTCGCCCTCCAAAATTTTTTTGTGCTTTTCTAGTTTCCCTTGCTTATTTCTTCTTGTCGCCTTCATATAAATTACGGAAATAATTATCTGAAAATGATTTATCGTAATGAATATCCATATACTTTTTATTTGAGCTTTGTTTCATGGACGAGTCTGCTGGAACACTCTTTACCGATTCTCTATAGAGAGGTATATTTTTTATATCTAACATTATAAATAAAAAATATATAATAATTATATTATGACTTTATTAACTGAAACAAATTCAAATAGTATGGTTGCAAAATATGACGGTGATATACTTAACATAATTGCCGAAAACGATGATGGAGATAGTAAGAAAGTATATATAACCCAGTTAAGCAGAGATGATATCAAAGATATGATAGCGCAGCGTTCAAACGAGAAGCCGCTAGAGGAACGCCTTAAGAGGGACTACAAGTGCAAGTATAATTTTAGAAGACCAACCATTCATCAGCACCGTGGATATGCTAAACAATTGCTAAACTCGCTAAAAGAGATGGATCTGATAATGCAGAGCCCTATAAAAAAAACACCAACTACTAGACGTCGTAAAAGTATCGTTCCTACAAAAACTCGCTCGCGCGGACGAGGAAAACGAGGAAAACCCACGAAACGTAAACAAAAAAAAAGAGGTAAATCCTCAAAAACTATAAAATACACTCCTTATCCCGATAATTTTCTTCAAAAATATAAAAAAAAGAAACCAATAAGCGAAGAATTGAATGAATCTAGTTTAGATAGAAAAATTCCGATAGATAAACTTTCGGATGAGATACCGGATACTATTCGCTAACTAATAACGAATTCATAAAGCAGGTATGACCGATTTACTATGATCTAGACTCGCATCGTCTCATAAATGCGGATTTGTGTATAAGAATAGTTCTCTATTTTGTTATTTTTTTTATATTCTTTTTCAAATTCCCTGCTCGTTTTGCGCAAGTATTGTGACGATGCGTATAAAAGGTCGCACGAAATATCATCATAGTAAATACATTCTATGTGACCGCATTTTCCTTGTTTAATTTTCCTAATGTATCTTAATAGGTTATGAAAATTTTCGTCTGAAAAAATTACTACGTGAACTAATAAAATTTTCTTGTTGTTTGGGTCATCGTTCATAATATACTGGGATTCGCAATTAAAATAACTAGCTTCAGAACGCATCGTATCTGTATTAGTAGCCGATTGTGCAATTTCAATAGCATATCCCATTATATAATTGCTTAATATTTAATGAAATTATTCGTATACTACCATATGTAATAGTAATATGTAAGTATAACAATCACTACTTTTGTGTATTTGTATTATATATGAGTTTTTTAGATACCAAAATTATAATAACCAATACTTTGTTTGCAGAAAATGCAGAGATAACCGAGTTGATTTTACAGGGCATTTCGGGTATTACAATAGAAGGTGCAAATGATTCTACCGGAACATTTATCAAAACACCATTATTAAAAACAAATACAATAGATTTTAGCAATGAAGACCTTTCATTTATTTCGTTTATAAGCGACGTATCATCAGATTTGTCTGCTGGTTTTGTTCAATTTGACGGAACAGATTTGTCGGCTGTAATATTGGAGGTAAATGATTTATCTGTTAATTTTATTGAAAAAAATCAAAATAGTAATAGTAATGGGTATGTTAATTTTATGTATGATGTATCAATAACAAACACTATAAAAGTAGAAAACTTTAAAACCAAGTTTCTCTCGCCTATAGACACATCTATTGTAATATATTCAGATGTATCTTCACATCGTAAATTTAATATTGACACACTTACTAGTAATAATTTTAAAAAAAAAAATACGGATAAACAATTTATAGAAATAACACAAGATGTATCAACAAACAAACGCGTAGAGGCTTTGGACGTTTCTGTTTCTAATTCAGTTAAAGTAGCAAACGATTTGTCCTTAAGTAAAATAGGTGCGTATCACGATATTGTAACCTTTGTAAATGATTTGAGTATTAATGGTAAAGCCGACATTAGCTCTCTATTGGTAAACAATATATATGCGCTATCAGAAAATCCGATAACAGTTGAAGGAGATTTATCTATAAATAATAACATGTTTGTAAAAGATATTTCTGTTAATGGTGATATTTTTCCAATAGACGGATGTCTAAATGTTACAGGGGAAATTAATTTTCTAAAAAAACTCACAATAAAAGAACTTACAGTTAATACAATACAAACAGCTGATTCAAACAATAAGTTTATTTTTGATTCAAAAGTTAAAATAGAAGGTAAAATAAATGCCGCACATAAACCGAAACAATATCGGGCCTATCACGATACCAATTATTCGGACCTTGTTATTGAACTCGCTACTAATTACGGAATCGGCGCGTTAGGATTGCTTAGCGAGTTTGCAGACAAGGAGGCTTATTTAAAAGACCAATTTTCCAACTTCAATTCTGATTTTTCGTTAGCGAGATATGATGGGTTATATAACTTAGATAGCAGCGTAGATTCAGTCTCACTTTACATTCAAAAAACACCTGGGTCACTTAAGAAAATAAAGACAATTAATAAACCAATAATTTTCGGTTCAATAAAACACAACAAAGATGTTATTTACGAAGGAAACGATATTTCTTATTTACATTATAATAGTGAAAGTTCGTCAACCATTATTGCCAATGTAACAAGTGATTTATCGTGTGATTTTTCTTACAATAGATATGAAATGATTGGGCTATCGGGTGGTATATTTTATCCTAACACCAGAAAAAATACACATTATTTTGACTTTTCGGGAAGAGATCCAGAGTTTATTGACGTATCTTATATTATTGGCGATTATCACGATAATTCTGGATATACAGTAAACATTGAAAGATACCATAATCCTGACTTTGATACTTCCAAAACCCGTGCTGTAATTGTTACGCCTAGTAGTAAAGCCGCATCTCTCTATTTCTCATTAAACGTAGCAGGACATGACTATTCAAATTATACAATTAGAACTATAAAATTAACGCAGCAGGACACAGTATCTGAAACAGCGACGCGACCAGTGTGGGATGCAATTAGATTTAAAACTTACGATGTCTGTTTAGAGGGTATGTATCAAGATACCGATAATAATACAGGACACGATATAGTATTTACCGATTTTTCTTGGAACGATCTCAGTCTTAGCAATCCTATAAGCAGTGCAGATACAAGAGACATTTCAAGTGCTTTTTTTGATATTAGTCTTAACCAATATTTTGGCGACAACAGTCACAATTTAAAATACACGATTGATCTCTCTGGATTTAATGTTAATACCAAATATGATGTATCCTTTAATATAGATGCGTCTGGTAATTTAAGCGACCGAATAGACATATCTGGCAACATAATTACGGTTAATACGTGTATTGATAATGGTAAGCATCTTATTGACTTTTCAATAGATACCTCGATAAATATAGTCCTTCATAATTATTATGAGTTTCATCCAACAGATACATCTTTCGATTTTGTGGCGGCCGGTATTGAAGCAAATGATATCGGCGAGGGGGAGAGAGATTTATATCAAATTGTCAGTGAAGTTAGCTACACAAAAGATGTGTCGCGAAATATTATTTTGAGGGTAAAGGATATTATTAGAAATACACCGCCCGTATTTACCGATTTGTCATTTTATGGAATATCTTATGAAGGTGGAGAAGCTGGTTGGGATACACAATTCTACAACGATAATAGTTTTGATTATTCATTCGGAACATTTACTGATATCTGTTTTAATAAAATAGATAAAACAACCGATCCATCATTTACCTATTATATTTGGGATACGTCATCCATACGCGATAACTCTGCGTTAGAATATCGTTTTGATTTTTCAGCGATTGACCATGAAGGCTTCGATATAAGCTTTGACGTAAGCTACATTGCAGATACATCAATGACGATTACTCCTTTTAACGAAAATAGGGAAATACTCGTTAGAACCAGCGGAAATCGTGACCCGAGCGAAATGGACACTTCATTTTCAATATATGCCGACGACAATGGTAATTTTAATGGTGATAGAGATTGCTGTTATAATAGAATAGAATTAAGATTCCATCCATTTTTATACAAGTTTAAGGAATTTAAATTCACAAGTTGTGATGCTTCAGGAAGACTTGGTCCGTCATTAGAGGATTGTAGTGATTTTTATACATATAGATATGATAATGGAGCGGATTCATATTCTCTAGACAATTGGTGGACGGACATATCATATTTAGACCAGTCATCCAAGAACGGTATACAGGTATGGACGGTGCCTGCTACAGGGCAATACGATATTACAATCGCTGGGGCGGGCGGCGGTCGTTCGTATTCGGACAATGGAGAAAATCTGGAAGGGTACGGAGCTAGATTTGACACGAGTGCTATTCTCACTCGCGGAGATAAATATAGAATTCTAATAGGTCAAAAGGGTTATTTAGGTAGTAAAACTACAATTAGTACACCACTAGACACAGGATATTCTAATCATCTTCCCTATTCTTCTAGTGGCGGAGGAGCAACATTTTTGGTAAAAAATGACCCTTTAATAGATGAAAATATAGATGGTTTAAATGATATTACACCTTTAATTATAGCGGTCGCTGGCGGCGGTAGTGGAGGAAGAACATGGACAAAAACGGACGATCCGCCAAGGAGAGATATTACTGATGCTTCTATTGACACGACATCAGATAAATTTTTTGGCAATGCTGGATCATATGATGGGGACATAAGAAGCGACATAGAGCCCGATGACGCTGCACCAGGACGGGGAGGGGCGGTCGGTGACGGCACGCGCATAGGTGATATACAGTTTGGTGGCGGTGGCGGTGGTGGTGGTATAATTAGGCCTGGAGGAATGGTCGGACACGACGGAGGTAACACGACATTTTTATTACATAGTGATGTTCAAAATAAGGTAATGATTGAAACAGCTAAGTCATTTTTAAATGGCGGAACAGGGGGGTTCAATGTATTTTCACCAGATTATGGGGCCGGTGCCGATGCGATTGGAGACGCAAAAGAGGGAGGGTTTGGTGGCGGGGGCGCTGGTGGCGAAGGTGGCTCTGGCGGTGGAGGAGGATATGCCGGTGGCGGTAGCGATGCGCATGGCGTAACAACTGGTGATAATATT
>Ga0075443_10000244_pt1 | contig 23013 bp, 19 predicted proteins | sample CoawatmetaG00DNA_3_FD_71583 | JGI IMG/M metagenome (GOLD analysis project Ga0075443, IMG submission 71583) | Marine microbial communities from the West Antarctic Peninsula - Coastal water metaG006-DNA | ecosystem: Environmental > Aquatic > Marine > Coastal | place: Atlantic Ocean: West... | reverse complement strand
AGCCAGAAAAGTGGTCGGGGATGAGGGATTCGAACCCCCGACATCCTGCTCCCAAAGCAGGCGCGCTACCAGACTGCGCTAATCCCCGAAAGTCTTTCCAAGCGGTCTTTCTTTCGAGCGGGCATGATACTTACCATCCGAGTTACCGTCAATCTGAAATGACTACTTCTTAGAAGAAACTCTGGAGTATCTCAAATGAGCACTTCGCCTGCCTCGGATCACATTGATAGAATCATTATATTTATGGCTTAACTACACCTTTATTTAGGTGTTACTGATGGATACTTGCTAGAGTGAGCACTAGACATTCGGAGAAAAATCTTTGGATACACATCTAAACACTAGCTCGGTCTTGTATTGCCCCCTGTGTGAGTCTACTGCTGTGATGGACTATGCTAGCGATAAGATTCGTAACTATGTTAGCTGTGGTAAGTGTCGGCTCGTGTTTGTTCCAAGCAAATTTCATCTGTCATCGAGCGATGAAAAAGAGATCTACGACCAACACCAAAATAGTCCAGATGATTCTGGTTATAGAGTTTTCCTGAGTCGACTGCTCACGCCGCTGGTAAAATGCTTAGAACCTCACAGCACTGGGTTAGATTTTGGCAGCGGCCCTGGTCCAACATTATCTGTTATGTTGTCAGAAAAAGGGCACGAGATGGATATCTATGATCCTTTTTACGCCCCCGACACGGCCTGCTTCGACAGCTCGTATGACTTCATTACAGCGACAGAGGTTGTCGAGCATCTCTCTGCGCCTGGCGAGGAGCTCCAGCGATTGTGGAGTCTATTGCGACCAGGTGGCTGGTTAGGTGTCATGACTAAATTAGTGATTGACCAAGCTGCTTTTTCTAATTGGCATTATAAAAACGACCCGACCCATATTAGTTTTTTTTCACGAGACAGTTTTACTCAATTAGCCGACGGCTGGGGCACTAACGCAGAATTCTTTGGGAGTGACGTCATACTGATGCAGAAACCACTCCAAGGTTAGTCATCCATCGCTGTGCGAGCTGCTCTAAAAGCTTTAACTGACCGAGTGACATCATTTTCAGTCGTGGCCCAAGAGCAAACGCTTATTCGAATGACTTTTTTGCCATTCCACACTGATGTGCCCACCCAGCAATCACCTGAGTTTTGAATATGATTAACTATGCCCAGAGTATAACTATCGTCTCTGTCGAAGCCGATCAGCACTTGATTGAAAACCACATCGTTAATAACGTCAAATCGCTGCTCTTTTAATTCAGTGGCGAACTGCACTGCACGCTCATGTAGGCCAAACACTAACTCATCAACGCCCTCAGAGCCCAAGTATTTAAGGGTGGCCCAAAGCTCTATTACTCTTGCACGCCGTGACATTTCGGGCGTGTATAGCATGCCGTCTCGATGTTCAGAATAAGCTAGATAGCTTCCACTTGCCTGCAATGCTGCCACCAGTGCTTCTTGGTCAGCACAAAGTAAAATTCCGTTGTCATAGGGTGTGTTTAGTGTCTTATGCCCGTCAACTGACCAAGACTGCGCTTTTTCCATACCTGTTGTTAACGACTTCAGCTGTGATGTTGCGCCTGCCCAAAGCCCAAACGCACCATCTATATGCACCCAGGAGCCGGCTTCATTGGCGCGGCGGCAAACTTGATCAATGGGATCAAAGCTACCAGTGTTAACATTGCCGGCTTGCAATAAAACGATGGTACTACTGTCTAAGGTGGGCAGGTCATCTAAAATAAGACGCCCTTGCTCATCGCAGGTGACCCATTCAATGTGGTCTAAGCCAAAACCGAGTAAGGCAACTGCCTTGATGACCGCTCCATGCGCGCTGCTACCGGCTACTATTCTAGTGGCAGGTGCACCCCGATGTCCTTGGCGAGTGAAATCCCAGCCTTGATTACTATAGATTCGATGCCTCGCGGCAGCCAAGCCGCAAAAAATAGCCATCGATGTGCCGCTCAAAAAACTTGCCACAACATTATCAGGCAATCCAAAGAGTCCTCTAAGCCATCGCTCAGTGACAGTCTCGAGTGTTGAAGATATGGGTGACATTAAATACAGGCCGCTATTTTGATCCCAAAAATCTGTTATCCATCGAGTCGCTAAGCCAACGGGTAGGGCGCCCCCGGTAACAAATCCAAAATATCGCCCGCCAGTCTGGGCAGTGGATGCTGGCGCTCCGTAGTTATGTAGTTGATCAAGTATATGACTTGCATTCCCAATGGCAGTAGGCATGTCTTCATCAAAGACACTGAGACCCTCAATGCTTTCCTCTGAAGGGAATACACTACGTGTCGCAATCGCATCAGAATAATCTAAGGCATAGGTTTTTGCTTGATCAAAGATGTCTTTGGAAGACTGTTCGGCCTTCATTTTATTTTGGAGAGTCATAACCTATATTATCCATAGCAATAAATTCAAAATCGGCTCTAGTAAATCATAGAATATTGATCATAGACAGACTATGCAGTGTGATTAAGGTAGAAATTGAGATTATGGAGCTTATTATGAAGGCGGTAATGTTGGTCCCAATACACTCACCAAAAGATCCGTAGGGGATACAAATCATTGTCGGTGAGTGTACCGAGTAAAGTTAAGACTGCAGGAAATTAAATTCGTTCAGTAAATCGTAAAAACACTATTAAAGGGTCAAAAAGATAGACTCTTGGTCGAAGGAAGTTAAAATAAGTCCACAGTAAAAAATTCAAAAAAAATCAATAAGATTTCAAGGGTAGTAAAACTATGTATCAAGGCGAAACACTTAACCTCGCGCGATTAGAGGACGACTTTTTAGAGATTAATTTTAATAATAAGAAGGGCTCGGTCAATAAATTCGATAGCCAAACCTTAGATGAATTGCGCGCAGCGATGAGTTTAGTCAAGCACGCGGAATCTGTTCGCGGGCTTGTATTAACAAGCTCAAAATCGGTATTTGTTGTTGGTGCTGACATCACAGAATTTTCAGTCATGTTTAATGCGACTCGTGAAGAATTTGTTGCTCAGGCAGCAGACGTTAACAGGATTTTTTCTGATATCGAAGATCTACCTTATCCCTCAGTGGCAGCAATTAATGGCTTTGCTCTGGGCGGAGGTTTAGAGATATGTCTTAGCTGTGATAGGCGTGTGATTTCGTCCAAGGCCTCCATTGGATTGCCGGAGACAGGACTGGGTATTATGCCAGGTTGGGGTGGGACAGTGCGATTACCTAGGTTGGCTGGTTTTAATTTGGCACTAAATTGGATAGTGTCAGGTGCTCCCCAGAACGCGGAAAAGGCCTTGGCAGCAGGGGCGGTTGATCTCATTTCAGAGCCAGATAATTTACGCGCCGCCGCCTTAGGTTTACTGGCTGATTTGGCAAGTGGGAGTCAAGACTTTCTTGCTACTCGTAAGACGAAGCTGGGTCCTGTCTCTATAAGTGTCGATGATGCCGCTGCGTTGGCTGAAGGGGCTTGTACTGCAGTTCGCAGTAGGCAAGGTGACAATTATCCTGCGGCTTTTAAGGTAGCGGAGTTAATGGTTAACGCGTGTCAAAAGAGCAGGGATGAAGCGGTTTCTATGGAGAATCATGCTTTCTTCGAGCTAACCCAGACGCCTCAAGCGCGCGCTCTAACTGGCTTGTTCCTAGGGGAACAGTATGTGGTTAAGCAGGCTAAGTCGCGAAATGCCCCTTTTATGGAGACGAGCCAACCTGTCGCTAAGGCGGCAGTTATTGGAGCAGGTATTATGGGTGGCGGAATTGCCTATCAAAATGCTTTAAAAGGTCTTCCAATCGTAATGAAGGATATTAACCAACCAGCCCTTGATTTAGGGTCTAGTGAGGCCTCAAAATTACTTAATCGTGGCGTAAAACGAGGCAAACTAACTGAGGCAAAAGCAGAGACTATTTTTTCTCAAATTAAGCCCTCCCTTGAAGACGATTCGATTGCTGACTGCGATATGGTTGTTGAAGCGGTCGTAGAAATAGAGTCGGTTAAGGCACAGGTTTTGGCATCGGTTGAAGCGCTGCTGTCGAATACAGGTAGTGTGATCACCTCAAACACATCCACTATCTCTATTAACCGTCTTGCTAATACACTTCGGCGGCCAGAGAACTTTTGTGGCATGCATTTCTTCAACCCAGTTCATGCCATGCCGTTGGTCGAGATCATACGGGGAGAGAAGAGCTCTGATCAAACCATTGCGGCAGTCTGCGCTTACGCGCTAAAGTTGGGTAAAAAGCCCATCGTAGTTAATGATTGCCCCGGGTTTTTGGTTAATCGTGTTTTGTTCGCCGCTTTATTGGGTATGGAGATGCTCATTGCTGAGGGTGCGGATTTTGAACAGATTGATCAGGTTATGGAAAAATGGGGTTTACCCATGGGCCCTGCTTATCTGAGTGATGTTATCGGCCTAGATACTATCGTTCACTGTTACTCGGTTTTACTTAAAGGATTGCCAGAGCGGTTTATTGAAATAAAACCCGCAAGGTCATCGCAAGTGCTATTTGATGGAGCACGTCTAGGACAAAAGAATGGTGTAGGTTATTACAGGTATTCTAAAAATGAACAGGGCAGACCCTCCAAAACAGCAGACATCACAGTGATCGAGACGTTCGAAAACCTCTATGGCAAGGCTATCCAGTTTGACGAACAAGAGATCGTCTCTCGTATTATGGGTGCCATGGGTATGGAGATGGTTCGGTGTCTCGAGGAAGGAGTTGTTGCATCGCCCGCAGAGGCTGATATGGCACTGATCTATGGTATCGGCTTCCCCACCTTTAGAGGAGGAATCTGCCGCTGGATGGACGAATTAGGATTATTAACGGTTTGTGCCATGGGTGACAAATATCGGTCGGTAAGTCCTCTTTATGAGCCAACAAATGCTCTTAGAGAAAAAGCACAGAAGAGAGAAACTCTATATTAATTATGTAAGTATTGTTCAAAGAAGCCCCAGACTTCATGGCTGGCGCTGATGTCTCTGTTGGTGAGGCCATAAAACTCAAGTGCTTGTAGTTCTTGCTGTTTGGTCAAGTTTTCCATGGGCCACCTATGACCGCCACCTTGAACACTATAAAACCAAACTTCATTACGAGAGTTTGGGGAGAAAAAGCGCTCAAATCGAACAGCGGTGTCGTCCTCTTGATCCCTGTCATCAACAGAGGTTATCTCTTTTTTGGTTAATCCATTTGCCTCTGCCCAAAATTGGACAGTTTCTGGTGCCCCGAGATAGGCGCCATAACCGGCTTTGTTTTCCATATCACCGCCAAAGTAGGAAATAGCATCATCGGTTCCGTGAATCTGTAAGACGGGTAATGGTTTGGCCGGTATACACTCATCGTGAATATGTTTCATGAGAACGCCAGTCACTGAGGCCATAGCGCCGTAGAGTTCAGAATGGTTACAAGCGATGAAGTAGGCCATGTCACCACCGTTTGACATGCCAGCGATAAATGTGCGCTGGGGTGTAACACCTAATTGCTTTTGTAAGTCCGAGGTTAAGCTGCTAATAAATCCCAGATCATCAACTGTGCTGGTGGCATGGTCGTCATAACCAACGTTAAAAAATCGGTACCCATGTTGGTCAATCGTGCCTTCAGGGTAGACGACAATAAAGTCCTCGCGATCCGCAATATCGTTAAAGCCAGAGTAATCCATAATCCTATTTGCCGATCCCATATAACCGTGCATAACTATTACCAAAGACGAACGCGGATTAACATCTGCTGGGATATGCAACAAATATGAACGTGTTAGACCGCCATGCTGCATCAAGTGTGGTGAAGGAGGCCCTGGTTTCTCAAGAGCGCTCGCAAGACTTACTAGTCCATGCATGAGTACCAAAATAACCAAAGACAATTTCAGCACTATTGATCTGCCAGCGCAGTTTCGGCCAGCGCTCTGAACATCTCAAGATGAACATAGTCACTTGATGGTGCATAACCAGTGTCGTTATAAAATGGGTTGGCGGACAGTTTCACTATGACTGTATTAGTCTCGGGGTTGACGTACATATACTGGCCGTAGACACCCATGGCCATAAATTCTCGACTGTCACCATCGGTGATCCACCACTGGTAGCCATAACCAAAGTATTTTGTCGGCAAAAGATGTGGGGCATCGGGCGTTACTGAGTCGGAGATCCAGGATGAGGCGACTAACTGCTTGCTATTCCAATTGCCATTATGAAGGTACAGAGAGCTAAGCTTGGCGAAGTCTCTCATAGCCAAGTTTAAGCCGCCTAGGGCCATTTCCATGCCATCCCCGTCAATCACCCAGTATCCGGAATACTCCATCCCTAGCGGCTCGTAAAGCTTTTCTTGCATGTAGTCGGTGATTGTCCTACCTGTGGCCTTACTAACAACCATTCCGAGCACATGAGTATTGATGCTTACATAATGATTAACAGTACCAGGCTCAATTTCTCGTTTTAAAGTCGCGGCAAAGGCATCTTGAGAGTTCCCCAAAGAAAAGTCCCGTCCCCAGCGGTTAATGTCGCTATTCAAATCACCGTAATCTTCATTAAAACTAACACCGGTAGACATCTGTAGTACATCTCTAATACGCACTCCCTCATATCCTGACCCGATGAGTTCGGGAGCATAAGTCTCTACCGGGTCTTCTATGCTCACGATATGACCTTCGGTAACGGCAATACCTACGAGTGCAGAAATAAAAGACTTTGCCATGGACCAAGATATATTTTGGGTACTCTGAGTATTTCCTAGGTAGTAGTCTTCAATAACAATCACATCGTCCTGTATCACCAACAAACCAGTGGTCCAAGAGTCCTTTAAAAACTTTACCGTATCAAAGGTTGTGTCGTTTCTGATGAATGATTGAGGGAGAGTTAAGCGCTCACCTTTGGCATAACGATAGGGACTTTTTGCTCTCTTCAGCTCGCGTGTTGGCCAAATCGAATTAACCCCGCGGAAATTTTCGACGATTTTGTCTTCGTCAAACAGATGATAGGTAGTATTGAGTGCCTGAATTTTTGGGTAGGCCCAGAAGCCTGACACAATAATCAGGACGAGGGTACCCAGCATAAACTTTTTCATAGAGTGTCCAGAGTAATTGGCCTTGCCTACATGATGGATAACTCTAGTCTATCTATTTTAGAGTTGCAAAAACTAATGGATGTGAGCATCTTTTATTGCAGACAAAAAAAAGGGGTAGACTAAAATCTACCCCTTTTGGGTTGAATCTCAACTCAAAGAACCTTAGAACTGGTTCATTGTGTTGTCTTCACCTGACGCTTTTAATGCAGCATCACCAGCAAAGTATTCCTTGTGGTCATCACCCATATCTGATCCCGCCATGTTCTGATGTTTGACGCAGGCGATACCTTGACGGATCTCCTTGCGCTGAACACCTGCCACATAACCGAGCATACCTTGGTCACCAAAGTACTCTTTGGCTAGATTATCCGTAGAGAGCGCTGCTGTGTGGTAAGTTGGCAGAGTAATCAAGTGATGGAAGATACCAGCGCCAACGGCTGCGTCAGCTTGGAACGTGCGGATCTTTTCATCAGCATCAATCGCTAGCTGAGTCTCATCATAGCTAGCATTCATAAGATCAGCGCGATCATAAGCAGACAGATCTTTCCCAGCGTCAGCCCAGGCATCAAAGATCTGCTGACGGAAATTCAGCGTCCAGTTGAACGATGGACTATTGTTGTAAACCAGCTTAGCGTTAGGAACTACCTTACGAATTTCGTCGACCATCGCGCCAATTTGTCCAACATGTGGCTTCTCAGTCTCAATCCAAATCATGTCAGCCCCGTTTTGCAGGCTCGTAATGCAATCTAAAATACAGCGTGCTTCGCCAGTGCCTTCCTTAAACTGAAATAGATTACTTGGCAGACGCTTGGGACGAACCAACTTGCCGTTTTGATTTATGACGACGTCGCCGTTCTGCATCTCTGCGGGGCTGACCTCTTCAACGTCTAAGAATGCATTGTACTGGTCGCCCAAATCGCCTGGCTTGTTGGTTACTGCGATCTGTTTAGTAAGTCCTGCGCCCAACGAGTCTGTTCTAGCAACAATCACACCATCATCAACGCCAAGCTCTAGGAAGGCGTAACGTACAGCATTAATTTTGGCTAAGAAATCAGAATGTGGAACTGTGACCTTGCCGTCTTGGTGGCCACACTGCTTTTCATCAGACACTTGGTTCTCGATCTGAATACAACAGGCTCCAGCCTCAATCATCTGCTTTGCCATCAAGTAAGTCGCTTCCGCATTACCAAAACCTGCGTCAATGTCGGCGATAATAGGAACAACGTGTGTTTCAAAGCTATCGATCTGTGATTGGATAGCCGCTTTGGCATCTCCAGTAGCAGCGTCTAACTGTCGGAACAAACCGCCAAGCTCACGCGCATCAGCTTGGCGTAAAAACGTGTAAAGCTCAGCAATTAAGGCGGCTACAGACGTTTTCTCATGCATTGACTGATCAGGGAGAGGACCAAAGTCGGAGCGCAGCGCAGCAACCATCCAACCCGACAGATACAAGTACTTTTTCTTAGTCGTTCCAAAATGCTTTTTGATCGAGATCATTTTTTGCTGCCCAATGAATCCGTGCCAGCAACCAAGCGATTGAGTATAAGAGGTAGCATCAGCATCGTACTCTGCCATGTCTTCACGCATCACGCCCGCGGTGTATCTTGCAATCTCTAAACCAGTTTGAAACCGATTCTGAGCACGCATTCTGGCAGCCGAATCAGCGCTTATGGCACTCCAATTACTACCTTGAGCACCGATGATGTCGGCCAACTTTGCCGCGTCCTGAGTGAAGTTTGACATGGATTTCCTCTTTTTTTTAAATTGCATTGTTTGACTAAAAGTGTAGTTTAGGTATCATGCCGCCATTAATCTACATTATCATTTTAATCTTGGGTATTTTTCTTATGAATATGTCAAAGTTTGATTTAAATCTTCTTGTGTACCTAGACGTTTTACTGCGAGAGTGCAACGTCACGAGGGCTGCAGAGGAGTTAGGGATAAGCCAGCCGGCCATGTCGAACAGCCTTCGGCGCCTCAGAGATTTATTCGCAGACCCCATTTTAGTGCGCACTAGTGATGGGATGACTCCGACGGAAAGAGCCTTGGAGTTGCAGCCACTAGTCAGAACTGTTCTGGAAGCAGCTGAACAGGCTGTTTTGCCTAAAACCGAATTTGACCCTTCCGCATCAACCCGTATTTTTAGAATCATGGCAAGCGACTACACTGAAGCAACTTTATTGCCCGTGTTGCTCAAGCGATTGCTTAAAGAAGCTCCAAATGTACGTCTTGATATTATGACACCAAGTGATGTGAGCTTCCATGATGTAGAGCGAGGCAAAGTGGACCTTGTGATTAATCGCTTCGATACATTGCCGCAATCTTTTCACCAAATACATTTGTGGGATGATAGTTTTTCATGTGTGGTTAGTGCGTCCAATCCTATTATTAAAAACTGGAATCTCGATGCTTACCTTTCAGGCAAGCACGTTTGGGTCAGCAAGACGGGGATGGGGGTCGGTGTTGGAATGAGCTCAGATGATGTTCAGCGACTCGGGTGGGTTGATGACGCGTTGGACAAAATTGGTGCCAAGCGAAACATTGCTTTGTTCACCCGGCATTATCAGGCGGCATTATTACTGGGGGAGCAGGACGGGCTTATTGTTACTTTGCCGTCTATGGCGGCAAGGCAGTTGAGCACTAATCCGAGTGTTGTTATTTTAGACCCACCTTTTGATATCCCCCGAATGCGTTTAAAAATGGTCTGGAGCCCCCTGTTGCAGCACGATCCCGGTCATCGCTGGATAAGACAGTTGATCAAGACAGTGTCCGAAGAGATACTCGCTTAGAGTTCTCCAAGTAAATGCTACTATCGGCTTCCTGAATAGCCGAGATATGAGTGGGAGATTTGGAATCTGTTCGCCAAGTTCATACACTACCGGTATGATAATTTACGGGAGTTAGTCCGCATGACCGAAAGAGTTCTAGAATCTGGCCTTCAAATTGCCAAACCCATTTACGATCTGGTTAATCAATCTATTATTCCCGGAACTAGTTTGAGTCCAAAAGAATTCTGGCCTAAGTTTGCGGCTATTGTGGAGCGATTTGCTCCGCTGAATAGGGATCTGTTGGCGATTCGTGTTGATCTACAATCTCAAATCGATGCATGGCACAGCTCTCATCAAGACGGGTTTGAGTTTTCTCAATATAAAACGTTTTTAGAGCAAATAGGGTATTTAGTGCCGGCCGGAGAGGACTTTGAAGTAACACCAGAGCATGTAGACACAGAAATCACCCAACAAGCTGGCCCGCAGCTTGTTGTACCTATTATGAACGCACGGTTTGCTCTAAACGCTGCCAATGCACGTTGGGGTAGCCTGTATGACGGGCTTTATGGCAATGACGTTATCTCAGAAGAGGGCGGTGCAGATAAGGGTGGTGCTTACAATCCTGTGCGAGGTCAAAAAGTCATAGATTACGGTCGTGACTTTCTCGACGCTGCTGTGCCTTTGGTCGAAGGTTCACACCACCAAGCAACCGGGTATAGCGTTGTAAATAAGCAGCTTCATATAACTTTAGAGGGCGGAAGGTCAGTAACCTTAGCGGCATCAAATCAGTTTATTGGTTATTTGGGTGACACTGGATTTCCAACATCAATACTGTTAAAAAACAATAATTTACATTTAGAAATTCAAGTCGATTCTAATCATAATGTCGGTTCTGCCGACAAGGCCAGTGTTAAAGATATAGTACTTGAATCAGCTCTTACAACGATCATGGATTGCGAAGACTCCGTGGCAGCTGTGGATGCTGAGGATAAAGCATTGGCGTATGCAAATTGGCTGGGCCTCATCAAAGGTGATTTAGAAGAAACTATTGTTCGTGGCGACAAAAGTTTTGTACGTAAAATGAGTGCTGATCGTCAGTATACGGGCGCTGATGGCTCGTTATTGTCCCTAAAAGGTCGCAGCTTGATGTTTATCCGTAATGTTGGGCACTTGATGACCAATCCGGCGATCCTACTCTCTGATGGTAGTGAAATCCCAGAAGGCATAATGGATGGCGTTATTACCAGCCTTATTTCCTTGCATGACCTCAATCGGCAAAATGGGCTTCCCAACTCAGTGAGTGGCAGTGCCTACATCGTAAAGCCTAAGATGCATGGTCCAGACGAAGTTGCCTTCACCAATGACCTTTTTGATGCCATTGAAGATGCATTTAATCTTGATCGTCACACAATTAAAGTCGGCATCATGGACGAAGAGCGCCGAACCTCAGTGAACCTTAAAGAATGCATCCGCGCAGCTAAGGGGCGTGTAGTCTTTATTAATACGGGCTTTTTAGACCGTACTGGCGATGAGATTCATACCAGTATGCTGGCAGGGCCGTTTGCCCTTAAGGGCAAGCTCAAGACGATGCCGTGGATTACTGCCTATGAAGACCAAAACGTGGATGTCGGACTTGCTTGCGGTCTCAAAGGTAAGGCCCAAATTGGTAAAGGCATGTGGGCTATTCCAGACAACATGGCAGATATGATGCGGATAAAGATAGGCCATCCCAAAGCCGGCGCTAACTGTGCCTGGGTCCCATCACCTACCGCGGCCACTCTTCATGCAATGCATTACCATCAAGTCAACGTGCCCAAGCTACAAGACCAGTTAATGACACGCACACAGGCTAATGTTGATGATATCTTGACCATCCCATTGCTGGGCAACACAAAGCTTTCCCCGCAGCAGATACAGCTAGAGCTGGATAACAATGCGCAGGGTATGCTGGGTTATGTCGTTCGCTGGGTAGAACAGGGCGTTGGATGTTCAAAGGTGCCCGATATCGACAATGTTGGGCTAATGGAAGATCGTGCCACACTCAGAATTTCAAGCCAACATATCGCCAACTGGCTCCATCACGGTATGGTTAGTGTTGAACAGGTTAATGAGACTTTAGAGCGCATGGCAACCGTGGTCGATGGGCAAAATATTGATGATTCTGACTACGTGCCTATGGGGCCTGATTTTAGCCAAAGTACTGCGTTTAGAGCGGCCTCAGACTTAGTCTTTAAGGGACTGGAGCAGCCTAGTGGTTACACCGAGCCCCTATTGCACGCCTACCGTCAGCAAGCAAAGGCTTAGGGCGTATCATGGCGAGTAAATCAACCCCAGACTTATGTGACGATTACCCTGAATTGGTCAGAGTGTTAGACCCTATTTTCAGCAACTTTGGGGGTCGCGAGCGCTTTAGTGGCCCTTTAGTAACGGTCAAGTGCTTTGAAGATAATAGCGTAGTTAAAGAGTTGGTCGGCACCCCTGGTGAAGGTCGGATATTGGTCGTTGATGCTGGTGGTAGTATGCGTAGAGCCTGTCTTGGCGATATGCTGGCAGAACAGGCATCAGTTAACGGATGGGCAGGCCTTGTTATCTATGGGTGTATTCGTGATGTGGACGAAATAATGGCCACCGACATTGGTGTGCAAGCTCTGGGTACTCACCCAATGAAGACAGACAAAAAAGGGATTGGAGAGCTTGGTATCTCTGTCACTTTCGCCGGTGTCACCTTTAGTCTTGGCGATTACGTGTATGCAGATAATAACGGCATAGTTGTGTCTAGTCAGCGTTTAGACTAAAGGGTCTTGGCCATAGCAATATGCTCCATACCTGCATCTGAAAACACCTCACCGTAAGCGGTAAACCCCAAACGCTCGTAGAAGGCTAGCGCAGTGAGTTGTGCATGGAGGTGGACTTTTTGAAGCCCAGACGCGGCGGCATAGCTCACAGCCGCTTCTATAATCAATCGACCAATACCTTGCTGACGAAACGCTTTTAATACTGCCATTCGACCAAAGTGACCATCTGAAAGCATTCGCGCAGTACCGATAGGGGACTGCCGATCATCAACTGCCAGCCAATGCATAGCACTCGCGTCGAAAGAATCAAAATCGCGCTCGAAAGGAACATTTTGCTCTTCCACAAACACTGGAATACGAACTGACTTAATAGCGGCTTCATCATTGTCCCAACTAGCAGTGTTAACAGTAATCAATGCGTGAATATCTCCTGCTCAGTTCTGTTTTTGCCCGTTTACATAATGGCTGTAAGTTGGTTGCACACCCTCAGCGACTCGATCTTCTAAGGTTGCCGTCCTGACTTCTTCAGTCATGTCGACGAGCGGAGGGTACTTTGGCGCGCTCATAAATTGAGCAAACCATTCCCCGAGCATTTGCTCATCATCCAGCGTCTCTTGCAGCAGCGCCTTAACCTGTTGTATATAACCTGTAGAGATTGGCTGGTCGGCCATGGCCGCGGTAAGCGGGGGATCAGTAAGATGATTTGGCGTCAAATCACGGCTCAACAACTCAGTGGCGAGGTCATCTAGCATTTCGGTAGCCGCGGGGGCTCTAAAGCCCACAGAGAAGGTTGTACACTCGCCGATTGCAACACCGTGGTGAGCAATTTTGGGGGGTATATAAAGCATATCTCCGGGGTTGAGTACCCACCCTTCAACAGCTTTAAAATCTTTGAGTACTTTTAGACCGGTGTTATCGGTGTGCAAGTCATCTGCAGTGCATAGCTGGCCAATCTGCCAGTGTCTCTGGCCACTGCCTTGCAACAGGAATACATCATAGTAGTCAAAATGTGGACCAACATTGCCGCCATCTTCGGCATAGCTGACCATAATATCATCCACCCGCCAAGATGGTAAAAAATCAAATGACTTCAATAAATCCGCTACCTCGGGTACCCACAAGTCAACGCCTTGCACAAGCAGGGTCCAATTGTCTTCAGGCAAACTTTCAAATCGCGACTCATCGAAGGGACCATGCTCAAGTTGCCAGTCATCGCCAATCACTAGACGTGATTCCACTTCTTCCTCGAGTGACAATCCGGCTAAATCATCACCTTCTATGGGCGGAACAAAGTTGGGGATCGCGTTGCGAATAAGCAGGGGTTTCTTCTGCCAGTATTCGGCTAAAAACTCATCTGCAGTAATGTCACCGAGAATAGGGTAGCTGTTTTTACTCACGACGCTTAGATATCCTTTGCTTGCTGCACAGCGTTACCAATATAGCTCGCCGGAGTCATTGCTTTAAGCTCGGCTTTGGCTTGCTCTGGGATCTCCAGTGTGTCGATAAAGGCTTGTATAGTGGCCTGATCCATTACATTACCGCGAGTTAGCGCCTTAAGCTTCTCATAGGGCTCTTCGATAGCATAACGGCGCATGACCGTTTGTATAGGCTCAGCCAGCACTTCCCAGCTTGAATTAAGGTCTTCACCCAGACGTTCACGGTTTAACTGCAATTTGCTTATACCTTTGCTCAGAGAGGCAAACGCAATTATTGAGTATCCCAATCCAACGCCCATATTTCGCAGCACGGTAGAGTCAGTAAGGTCTCGCTGCCAGCGTGAGATAGGTAATTTCGCCGCCAAATGGCCATATAGCGCGTTGGCTATACCCATGTTACCCTCAGCATTCTCAAAATCAATCGGGTTCACCTTATGCGGCATGGTTGAGGAACCCACCTCACCGGCAACGGTCTTCTGCTTGAAGTAGCCCAGTGAGATATAACCCCAAATATCTCGGGCATAGTCAATCAAAATTGTATTCGTGCGTGCCAGACCATCAAAAAGCTCTGCCATATAGTCGTGTGGCTCTATCTGGGTTGTGTAGGGGTTGAACTCTAACCCTAGGCCTTTAATAAATTGTTCAGCAAACCCAGCCCAATCAATATTTGGGTAGGCAGACAGGTGCGCGTTGTAATTACCCACAGCACCATTTATCTTGCCCAACAAAGGTACACTCTTAATCAAGTCAATCTGCCGCTGTAAACGATAAGCTACGTTAGCCATTTCCTTGCCTACGGTGGTGGGCGAGGCGGTTTGGCCATGGGTTCTGGCCAACATAGCCACATCGGCAAACTCTTTACCCATGTTGGCTAGCTGCGACTGAATATCGACCAGGGCTGGTAGTACAATTTGGTCTCTGCCTTCTTTAAGCATCAACGCATGTGACAGATTGTTAATGTCTTCAGAGGTACAGGCAAAGTGCACAAACTCACTCACCGCTTGTAATTCAGCATTACCGGCAATGACTTCCTTAATTAAGTATTCAACTGCCTTCACATCATGATTGGTTGTGCGTTCAATCTCTTTAACGCGTTCTGCGTGCTCTAGGGTAAAATTGCTAACCAATTCGTCAAGCAAGGCGCTTGCATCGTCAGAAAAGGCTGGCACCTCAATAACTTCTGCATGGGCGGCTAGTTGCTGTAACCAACGAACCTCGACCATAACACGGTAGCGAATCAGTCCAAACTCACTAAATACTGTTCGCAGTACGTCGGTTTTACCGCTATAGCGGCCATCGATGGGTGAGACTGCGGTTAGAGAGGACAGTGGAGTTGATGACATTATTGTTCCTAAACGGGTGAAATTAATGAGTATTCATTGTACCCGAAATATGCGGCCATTTCAGGCATCAATTGCGGTAATAATAGACGGTCACGATGATCTTTACTTGGGTAATACTGCCAGCAGGTTGTTACGATGCCACAATATATGGCTTCGCTTTCCACCCAACTGATGCCATAAAAATGCGCTTCGTATACCCGCAAAAAGTAAACAACGCACTCTTTGGGCAATGGCCGGTTGCTCCAAGTAAAAAGCATTACCTGTGACCTGAATACGGCCTTTTATTGTGCTGACTGTGTCCGTGTAAAGCCCAGCGATGTTGGCAATAACGTTCTCATGGGTAACGGAGAAATGATCGGCCTGCCGTTTAGCATTCGTAATACCATCGCCAACCTGCTTAATGCGGACAGTGTCCGCAGTCAAGCGTCTGGCTAGATACATAATTCCAATCACATAACGCATGACATCCGTAGAGGCTTGGGTGCGATCATTAATCATCTCTCGCATTGAGTTGATACCCAATTCGATATCGGAAACGGTGCCATAGAGGCTGCTGACTGTTTCAGGGTTCTGATTTAGCAGTGCACTCATTGCCGCTGACAATTGTTCTTCGGATACATGACCCTCAGTGGCCAGTTTGGCAACGAGTTCTGCCGATTGGAATACACCAGCCAGAGCGAGCGCTTGATCAGCGGTAGGGCGCCTAAATATCACGCAGGTGCATTCCATGTGCGTTCGATGACACCGCCACCCAGACAGTAATCATCCGTGTAAAACACCACCGATTGCCCTGGAGTTACTGCGCGCTGTGGTTGGTCAAAAATAACTAGGCTAGTTCCATCATCACTCACATGCACGGTGCAGGCCTGATCGGGCTGGCGGTAACGAGTTTTAGCCATACAGGTCAAGGGTTCGCTGGCGGCTGGTTGACCACTAATCCAGTTTATACCCGATGCCGCTAACTGATTAGTAAACAGCAGGGGATGGTTTGAACCCTGGCCAACGATGAGTACATTGCGTCCTAAGTCCTTTCCGAGCGTGTACCACGGCGCATCGCCTGAATCTTTAACCCCACCTATGCCTAAACCTTGCCGCTGTCCGATGGTGTAAAACATGAGGCCGTGGTGCTGCCCCATGATTGCGCCATCGGGTGTTTCCATTGCGCCAGGTTGTGCTGGTATGTATTGTTCTAGGAAGTCTTTAAAGCGCCGCTCGCCGATAAAACAAATGCCGGTACTATCCTTTTTATTTGAGGTAATAAATCCGTGTTTCTCTGCGATGGCGCGTACTTCAGGCTTGTTTAGCTCACCGACAGGGAATAAAGATTTTGCAAACGCCTGCTCTTCCACGGCATGTAAGAAGTAGCTCTGATCCTTATTATTGTCTAGTCCCTTTAGTAACTTTGCACCGCTGGAGGTATTGTCTACTCGGGTGTAATGGCCCGTAGCGATGTAATCTGCGCCCATGAGCTGTGCATAGTCTAAAAATACTTTGAATTTGATCTCTCGATTACAAAGAATATCCGGATTTGGCGTGCGACCAAGCCGATATTCCTCCAAAAAGTGCTCGAACACATTATCCCAATAATCAGCGGCAAAGTTGGCTGTGTGAAGTGGGATGTTAAGCGTGTCGCAGACTTGCTGAGCATCGGCTAGATCCGCCATGGCGGTGCAATATTCGGAGCCATCGTCCTCATCCCAGTTTTTCATAAAAAGGCCTTCCACCTGATAGCCTTGCTCGATAAGCAGCAGAGCAGCGACCGAGGAGTCTACTCCTCCGGACATACCGACGATCACCTTCTCTGGATTATTGTTGCACACTTGATAATTCTCTTGCAGAACCTAACTTGGATCACACTATAAGTGGTTTCGGAAGATTTCCAAAGGGAAAATACGTCCTGACATGAAGTCATCAACCGCCTGGTGGACCATTTCACTGCGGGGCGTATTGGACGGATCTTTAATTTCCTCCAGTGTCATCCATTCAGCACTGTCAATATCGCTGTCTATCTCAGCGTTCTGATTGAACTGCACTGGTTCCGCCATAAATACCAAACGATAGTAGGTAATACCAGTCACAACGGACATAGCATTGGAAAACCCTAGAAACCCGGTAATTTTTACCTCCCAGCCTGTTTCCTCCAACGTTTCACGCAGTGCGGCAGCTATTACATCCTCTCCCGGCTCAACGTGACCTGCAGGTTGATTAAGCACCTGAACCCCATCCTTTGTCTCACGAACCATCAAAAATTCACCGTTGCGCTCGACTACGGTAGCTACAGTGAGGTGGATAATGTCAGGCATGATCGATCTCTTTTATATTTAATCGGTGATACGGTATTGCCCAGGCTGCAGATCGCCAAGGGACCATTCGCCAATTGCGCTGCGTACCAATCGCAGTGTAGGAAGCTTCACCGCTGCGGTCATTCGTCGCACTTGACGATTACGACCTTCGCTAATGACCAGCTCAATCCAGCTATCTGAGACCGTTTTACGTTCCCTGATAGGAGGATTACGTGCCCAAAGAGAAGGTTCTGACATAATTTTACAAGAGTGAGCTCTCGCAAGCCCATCTTTGAGATCTACACCCGCAAGTAAGGCCGCGCAGTGCTCGGAGGTGGCAATGCCTTCGACTTGAACCCAATAAGTCTTCTTTAATTTGTGCTTTGGGTGACTTATTTTTGCTTGCAGTGCCCCGTTGTCAGTCAACAGCATTAGGCCCTCAGAGTCATAGTCTAGGCGACCTGCAGGGTAGATGGCTGGAATATCTATAAAGTCAGCAAGTGTTTTCCTCTGGGATTGATCAGTAAACTGGCTCATTACCTGAAACGGTTTATTGAAAATGATCAATTTAGGCAAAATAGCCTCCATAAATTGCCATTATAGAATAAAAGCCGCTACAAAATAGTGCATAACCTATGTTAATATTGCGTCATTAGGTAAATTTTTTACAAAGCTACCTCTCTTTACGACTAAATTGATCATTATCCACGGAGATAAACATGGGTTACCAGCACATTAAAGTTCCACAAAGCGGTGAAAAAATCACGGTTAATTCTGACTTTTCAATCAATGTTCCAAACAATCCAGTCATCCCGTTCATCGAAGGCGACGGCATTGGTGTTGATATCACCCCAGTTATGGTAAAAGTCATTGATGCAGCTGTGGAGAAAGCCTACGGCGGCGAGAAAAAGATCTCCTGGATGGAAGTATTCTGCGGTGAGAAGGCAGCGGAACTTTATGAGGGTGACTGGTTTCCAGCTGAAACCTTAGAAGCTGTTCAAGAATATATCGTTTCAATTAAAGGGCCATTGACTACACCCGTAGGTGGTGGCTTCCGATCGTTGAACGTTGCACTGCGCCAAGAGCTTGATCTGTTTGTCTGCCAGCGGCCTGTGCGTTGGTTTACCGGCGTTCCTTCTCCTGTTAAAGAGCCAAACAAAGTGGATATGTGTATCTTCCGTGAGAACTCTGAAGATATTTACGCAGGCATTGAGTGGAAAGCTGGCAGCCCAGAAGCGACAAAGGTCATTAAGTTCTTGCAGGATGAAATGAGCGTTAGCAAGATTCGTTTTGATACCAACTGTGGTATCGGTGTTAAGCCTGTTTCAGAGCAGGGCACCAAGCGCCTTGTAACTAAGGCCATCCAGTATGCAATTGATCAAAACAAGCCCTCTGTAACATTGGTACACAAGGGTAATATCATGAAGTTCACCGAAGGTGCTTTCTGCGACTGGGGTTATGAAGTAGCTCGTGAGTCATTTGGCGGCGAGCCACTTGATGGTGGGCCATGGCACGTGGTCAAGAACCCAAATACTGGCGAAGATATAGTCATTAAAGACGTCATCGCCGACGCTATGCTTCAACAGATTATCCTACGTCCAGATGAGTACAGTGTTTTAGCTACGCTAAACTTAAATGGCGACTATATTTCTGATGCGCTGGCTGCTCAGGTGGGCGGTATTGGTATCGCACCGGGTGCTAACCTTTCTGATGATGTCGCAATTTTCGAGGCTACTCACGGTACAGCACCTAAGTATGCAGGCCAGGACAAGGTTAACCCGGGCTCACTTATACTCTCTGCCGAGATGATGTTGCGCCACTTGGGGTGGGCAGATGCCGCTGACCTCGTTATCAAGGGAATTGAGGGCGCAATCAATGAGAAGAAAGTAACCTATGACTTTGAGCGGCTTATGGACGACGCAATTTTGATGTCTTGCTCTGAGTTTGGCGATGCTATGATCGAGAATATGTAATTTTATAGCTGACCCTATGAAGCCCGGCCTTAGCGCCGGGTTTTTTTTATGCCTGAAGCCTAAGGTTAAGATCAGAATAATTTGGTTTAGTCTTATAGTTCGTATGCCTTGCGCATTTTTTTAACTTTGAGTAATGCCATCCAATAACCTAAGACCCCGAATAAGACTGACCCAACTGCCTGACCGATCAACACACCATGTGCCTGCCAGTAGTAGCTGCCAAGCATCACAAAAGGAATGGTACCGATGGTCGCTTTACCGACACTAAGCGTGCTCGCTATACGGGGCGAGTTAAGGTTATTAAAGGTCGCGTTCGCGGTAAATAGCATACCATTAAATACAAAAGTAATTGCTAAGTACGTACAGAATAAGCTAACAATATCAGCAGCTTGAGAGTTTAACTTAAATGCATTTATAACAAAATCTTGTATAAGCCATAGAAGCGCAGACACGCCAGTACAGAACACTACCATGATCAATAGTGAGTCGCTCAAGGTGCGCTCAATACGATCCCACTGACGGGCTCCAAAGTTTTGCCCGAGTATCGGGCCAATCGCCCCCGAAAGGCTAAAAACAAATCCAAAGCAGACTGGCGTAAGTCGCCCAAGAACGGCATATCCAGCCACATAACTACTCCCATATACTGCGATGGCTGAGGTTACATAGGCGTTTCCAAGTGGCGTTGCCATATTTGTGATAATCCCAGGAAGCGCGATATGCAAAATAGGGCGTAAACAGGACTTAAAGCTCGCTATCGTGGGTATTGTCAGTAATCGATGTTTGTAATGTACCCGGTATAAGGCATAGGTGCATACCGCCAAACGCGCGAAAACCGAAGCTATCGCCGCACCAGTAACGCCAAGCTCTAAACTAAATATTAGAATAGGATCTAAAATGGCATTAACAACGCCACCAGACAGAGTGCATAACATAGCGCCCTTGGCGTCTGCTACCGCTCGTAAAACAGCGCTGGCTCCTAATCCCACAGCAAGTAGGATTGCTGCAGGTAGAACAATCTGCAAATAATCTTTTGCCACTGCGGCTACATTACCCTTCGCGCCAAGCCAATATAAGAGTTGGTCGAGGCTTAATATGATTATAGTGACGGTTGAAACACTTACGATCGCTGCAATCATCAAGACATTGATAGCGAATTGCCTAGCTTTTTCTCGATCTTTAGCTCCCAGTGATCTCGATACTAAAGCTCCAGCAGCAATAGATGTGCCGATAGAAATAGAGGTTGCCAAAAACGTTAGAGTGCTTGCAAAACCAATAGCGGCAACTAAATCAGGGTCACCTAAAAGGCTGATAAACCACATGTCTAGAAGATCGACCATAAATATTGACATCAGTCCAAACGCACTGGTGCTGGCCATCACAATAATGTGGCGCATCAGAGAGCCTTGAACGAATTTCGCAGTGTCAGTCATAAAGTTCCGGCGCAGAAGTCTTGTTCGATTAACAGAAGAATGGTCTCAGTAAGCACCCAGCTAAATATTGTATACTGAATAGTGCCGATCCCAGATTATAATGACTCAGAAAACGACTAAATACGAACTGTGGGTTAGTCTCTGCAACCCAAGTCACGTTAGACTGTTCTTGGAGGAGTTGAGCTTAAATTACAAGGGGAAACGATGCTAACTATATTTCGATACTTGAGCGTTATCATGCTCTTGGCCTTTGCTCTGCTTTGCGGTGGCTGCGATTCACAAGATGAGCAGTTGGCTCTCACGAAAGCCCCTGTCTTTATTTCTGCGTCTTCCCCAGCGGAGGTCAGAAATCAGATAGCCAAGTTGCCCTTAGATGACGTCTGGTGGAACGTTTACGGTAAAGATCAGGCCTGGAATTTCAAAAACCTTCATCGCTTTATGCCTACCGTTAATATCTATCGCGACGGCCAAGTGCGAATGCTGACCCAACGTCCTATGAGTGCCATACCGAACCAAATGGTAGATACACCTATTGGGATAGTAGATTTTAAGGATTTTTTGGATAGCGAAGTGTCCACTACTATGAGTATCGTTATTTTGCACAAAGGCGAAGTGGTCTTTGAGTACTATCCGAATCAAGAACCCTATGAAAAACCCATTTATTGGTCGGCTACAAAGGCACTAGTGGCAGCATTGGTGGGTATTCTGGCCGATCGCGGGCAGGTAGATATTACCCTGCCCATTAGCTACTACCTACCGCGCTTAAAAGACTCAGATTACGCAGATATTACCGTGCGTAACCTTCTCGACATGTCCACAGGGGTAAATTGTCCTGAAGAGTACTTTGATCAAAGCTCCTGTTATTATCAATACTCAGTGACTATCGGTGATGGCTACTGGACAGAAAATTCACCGGAGAGCCCCTATGACATGCTTGCTACCCTAAAACCCGGCATAGACGCGCCTCAGGGCACTCAGTACCAGTATTCAGGGGTTAATGCGTTTATTCTGAGCTGGCTAGTAGAAGACATCATGAACATGCCTTTTCAAGATGCCGTGAGTAAAGAGATTTGGGGTAAAATGGGCGCAGAATCAGACGCCTCCATATTGGCGCCACGCTACGGTGTACCGATTGCACACGGCGGTTTACTCGCTCGTTCCCGGGATGTGGCGCGATTTGGACTGTTATATACCCCCAGTTACACTAAAATTAGCGATAAACAGATTATTTCTGACCGCACGATTGACCTTATTCTTAACGATAAAAACGTCAACCTAACTATCGGTACTAATAAAGCAGGGCAACTACCATCGGATTTCTCTCATTCTGGGTATCTTTGGGATGCGGTATACACCAACGATGATTTTTACCGTGGTGGCTGGGCAGGACAAGGATTGCTCATTAATCCGACTAAAGACATCGTTGCCGTTTACACCGGCTATGCTATCGACGCACAGGAGTCACAGCCAGACTTGCTACCTATACTTAGACAGGTACTAAATACCGTATTTCCCAGCCAATAGGACTAGGCATAAAACCATGTTTAAAAAGCTATTTAATACAACAATCGGCCTTGCACTAGGCGGTGGCGCAGCAAAAGGTGTAGCGCATATTGGCGTCTTAAAAGCACTTGAGGACGCGAACATAGAGGTGGACTACATAGCTGGAACCAGCGTCGGAGCGATGATAGCCGCTCTGTATGCTTTTAGGGTCGACGTAGATACCATAGGCAGCCTAGCGCGGCGCTTAACGATGTCAAAGGTTACCTCGTTTAAGCTCAACAAGACCGGCTTTTTTAGCACAGAATCGCTCAGAGAGCTGATGCTTGAATATGTGGGAGATGTTGCTATTGAAGATGCGGCAATTCCATTATCGATTGTCGCAACTGATATTAATAGCGGTGAAGAAATTATACTCACCTCTGGGTCTGTCGTAGACGCAGTCTGTGCTTCTGCTGCTAT
>Ga0075443_10000234_pt1 | contig 23307 bp, 19 predicted proteins | sample CoawatmetaG00DNA_3_FD_71583 | JGI IMG/M metagenome (GOLD analysis project Ga0075443, IMG submission 71583) | Marine microbial communities from the West Antarctic Peninsula - Coastal water metaG006-DNA | ecosystem: Environmental > Aquatic > Marine > Coastal | place: Atlantic Ocean: West... | reverse complement strand
CTTGTTTGTTCATTGTACTTCTTTTTTTTGTTAATAAAATTATTTAATTTCTGGTTATGTAATTTCACAAGCGCCACCAGCACACGCTAATTCTCCTGATAAATCTGTATCGTCAGATAATTCTACGATTTTAGACAAATCTATATCTTTAAGTGCCAACATCATTTCATTGTATTTTGATTCAGTGCAGTCTTCAAATGGAGCTTGAACATATGTACCACCATCATATGGTAATACAGATAATCCATTATAATGATTTCGATTAGTCCACATCCATTCGCCTGCTAAGTCCCATTCATCCGATTTAAGAGATACGGTTGCAGATACATTGTGTGTGTTGTTCCCCGTTCGGTGTCCTGGTTTAACCCAATCTAAATGCACTTTTTTGATTCTATCTAATAATTCAAATGGTGATTCGGTTCTCATAATTGCACCAGCTGGTGCTTTTTGTGGAATACTGATAACTGCAGTGTCGTGAGGACGAAAATATTCATCTTCTATAAGCTCTGGATGATTGTTTGCCAAGTATGTATATATTGCCTCATTTTTACCTACTCTTACTCTCCTAACATAATAATCATTGTGCCATGCATGGATACCTGAACTTGTACCTAATGCTAATGATGTAGTTCCAGCTGGTTTAACTGTGGTTGTTCTAGCAGATTCATTTATACCTAATATATTAGCTACTCTCGCATTCTCTTGTTTAACAATCTCTGCAGCTTTAGTCATATCATATCCTAATACTGTACCAGAGCCTATCCCGGTCATTGATACGCCTATTAATGCATCTTTTTCAGTGGTTCTTTGCCAAATTGGTCTTAAATAATGAAACTCAGTATATCCTGCTTGAAGTGTACCAATGAATGCCGCCGCTTTTACTCGATTTTCGAAATCTTCTTGTGATTCAATATCTGATGCATTTACTTCACATAAATTACAGAATTGAAATGGTCTAAGTGCTATTTCGCAACATGGATTAGTTCCCCAATCTTTGTCATTGGTTAAATATATACCCGGCTCACCTGCTCCAGACAATTCTACTCGCTTCCAAAGATCCATAAAAAATCCTTTGGTTAATTTATGTCGCATTAATGCGGCTGAGTTATTAGATCTGCCTCGTTGTGGATTTGTTTCCCACCAATTACCAGTTTTACATGCAATCATATCCTCATCGTCGGCACTAAACAAACTAATAAGTGCTGCACGCCTAATACCTCCTGCCAAGACAGCATCTGCAATGTGACATACCATGTCATGAACTTCAATCGGCGATAAAAATTCGCCAGCATGTTTAGCATCTAATATTCCTTGTACTTTAATTAAGCATTCTTTTAATGGTTGTGGGCCTGGGGCTTTACCTCCAGATGTTACTAACCTAGCCCCTTTTGGTCTAATGTCTGAGAAGTCAAATTTTAATTTAGAAGTTCCTTGAAAATAACTTTTAACTAACGCTTTAACTGCATCTGCCCATCCCTCGATTGAATCCGCAATTAAAAATCGTCGTGTTCTGTCTAAATTTGGTTTGCGAATTTCTGGCAATTTTTCTATATGGTGCTTTTGCACTGAATAACCAACACCCGTTCCGCCTAATAATAAAAACATAGTTTCACCAAAGGCTCGGTAATCGTCAATTGGAAGATATGCACAATTATAAATTCGGTTTGGAGAGATTTCTATAGATTTACCACCAAATTGCAGTGATCTCATTGACGGTAATACTTTTTTTGCATATACATATTCATATGCGTCTAGTATTTCGTTACGTAGTTTAGGATATCGTTTTATGTGCATATCTCTGTTACGGTCGACTAATTCATCCCACGTCTCGCGCCGTTCGAGCTCCGGGGAATATTTTGCATACTTCATGTATACTGTGATATCACTCAAAATTTTGTTTGAAATCTCCATTGTTTTGTAATCTCCTTGTTTTTTTATTAACGATTTATTTTTAGACGAAAAAAGCCCGGGAATCAACCGGACGTTTTGCTTATATAAATATAACGCTATCCTAACGTTCCACCCAAATCCTTGAACTTTTGCGCAAGATTTTTTTTCACCATATTTTCCCCAGTTTTCATAACTTGTGTAGTTTGTTTTCCTTGGGCAGTTTGGGGTTCAAAAAATTGAAATTGCCCATTATTAGTATTTATTTTACACGGCAATGTTACACCATCCGGACCAAATCTATTTTTAATAACATGGCCACGACCAGTACCTGACATTTTGTCCTCTACTTTTCTAGACAATGACATTAAGAAATCTGACACCATTACTTTACCATATGATGATGCAATCTTATCTGCTTCAATTACATCTTCTTCCAATGCACTCCTGCCGGCTTGCGATGCAGTCCATACTGGTATCTCATATTCGCCAGCCATACCACGTAGATCTTCATATAAATCTTCAAGTGCTTCATGTTTATCTTTCTTAGTATTAATTTTTAATAAGTCACCATAATCCACAATTACCAATGCTGGCTTCTTGTCTAACATGATTGATTTTTCTAAATGTGCTTTTATTCCCATTACACTAACCGATTTGGTTGGATAATACTTGATAATTAATTCACCTTTTAAATTATCCATTTTGTCTTGGATATCAGATTGATAATTTTTTAAGTTTTGAGCATTAATTCCAGTTAATACCGAATCATATCGTTGTCCAACGTATTCTTTGTTTAATTCTAATGTATAATGTATAACGGTATGTCCTGCTTTAATTGCATTTGCTCCAATATTAATAAGAAGCCAAGATTTACCGATTCCAGCTGGTGCCATTACTACACCCAATTCGCCATCGGCTAATCCACCATCCATTAAATCATCAATAACATCCCATCCGGTAGTAATTGTATGTCTTGCGGCTTCATCATATCTTGCGGCGACACTAGTTTTATAATCTAACCCAATATCGGTATCTGCACCGGCTTTCATTGCGCCGTCTATTTTAGTTTTAATTTCATCAAAATTACCATTTTTAAGTAATACAACAGAATCCATAATGGCACGCTTGATTTCTTGATTTTTACAGAATTTTAAAATTTCATCCTTTACAAAAGTCAAGTCACTCGACTCCATATATCGGAATACATCTTTTAACTGCTCCATTACCGCAGCTTTAAGAATATCATTTTCAATGCCGGTAATTTTTACCTTGAGTACATCTTTAGTTGGAGGTGCTTTATATTCATTAAAATGTATTAATATTACATCCATTATCCAACTATTGGCGTCTGATTCAAAATAATCCGATTGAATTATATCTGCTACTTGCTGTAAAAATAGTCTATCCGTAAACATTGCAGATAATACTTTTACTTGAAAGCCCCATCCATATTCACTTAATTTATCTGTCATAATAGATAATAATAAAAATTAAAATAAAATCAAATCATTTCTGTGTTTGTTTTGCAAATGCATCTAATGAAAGCCATGTTCGAGTCAACCAATCTGGAAGATTCTTCATTACTGCCCACATTTTATCTTCATAGAATAACCGCTGAAACTCGGCACGGTTTAACCCGGATATCGATTCACCCATTATGCCTCTGATTTTAGAAGATACATTTGCTGATATATCTAGAAGTTTTATGTCCATGAGTTGCCAATTCTTTTCAAGGGTTTCTCGATGATCTAAAATCTTCTGATATTTTTTTGTTTCGGTTAGAAGTGTATTACTCTTTTCAAATAACTCTTCTAACGTAACTTGTTTGCTATTAACAATTTCCGGAATAAGTTTTAAAATGGTCTTTGGACCTATACCGGATACTCCTGGTATATTATCTGACTTATCACCGGTAAATGATCTATATAATACCATATTATTTGGATGTACTCCAAATTCGTCTATAACTGCTTGGGTGTCATACATTTTCTTTTTAATTGGAGACCAAATTTGGATTCGATCATCAACTAATTGATAGAAATCTCTATCGGTAGAAACAATAGTAATCTTCTTACATGTTTCCGTATACATTTGTGCAATATATGCAATGGTGTCATCTGCTTCGATTCCATCCATTGATAAAAAAGTTACAGGCAAATAATCTAGATATGATATTAATCGACTAAATTGATGTTTCATTGATTGTTGCTCATTTTCTATACTAGAATCATGATGATCAAATCTTCGCAATTTTGTTTTATTAGCTCGATTAGCCTTGTAATCTTTATAAATCTTTTTTCGTTTAGTATTTCCATTCCTACCATCAAATGCAATTACACATCTACTTGGGTTGAAATCTCTAACCGTTTTTCCAACTGAATATAAAAATCCAGTTATTCCTCCGATATGGTCACCATCTTCATTGTATGCTGGTGTAGCACCGAAGCTTCGGATAAAGGTATTGAGCCCATCAAATACCATGATATGATCATTAGCATCCTTCGGGCTCGTTTCCTTTTCTTTCTGTAACTCTTTAAATAATCGTTGATACGTATTCATTATCCTTCTTCATCAATTACAGTTTCGTCTATAATGACATCATCGATACCACCATGTACTCCTGCTTGATATTTAAAGATATACGCATCGCAGATTCTTTTGTATAACCGTTCCTTTGCTGCAGGATTATCCATTACCTTGCTAACAAAATCTTTGCTTTGGAATTTCATTTCTCCAAAGACTTCTCCAGTTTCATGATCTACATCTTCCAATGTGTACCATGCTCCTGCTTGTTTAACCAATTTGAATTTCTTCATTAGGTTCAACCAACCACCGAAATTGTCAATACCACTATCATAATAGATTTCATAATCAATCTTACGATGTGGTGGACCCATACGATTTTTAACTACCTGCACGCTTGTCTTGCTACCTACTACCTGCTCTGCACCATTAACTGTTGCTTTAATTTGACCGGTATTTTTCAATCGCAGTCTAACAGATGCATGGAAAGGAATTGCCTTACCACCTGATGTTGTCCACTGATCTCCAAATGACACGCCCATTTTAACTCTGAGTTGATTGGTGAAGATTAAACAGATTCGTTCTCGAGCAATCCAATTGGTAACCTTACGCATTGCTTTAGACAAAATAATTGATTTGGAGGTTGCATAACCATCCTTGTCATATTCTGCTGCTAATTCAATTTTTGTAGATGCCCCCATTATAGAGTCTACTACAATTGTTACTAATCGGTCTTTGTCAGATTGACGTACCCCATCCACAATAGTTTCAATTGTTTCAAAAATTTCCTCGATCGTTTCAAGAGGTACGTATAACATAGTTTTCAAATCGGCACCGATTGCAGTTAAGAATTCCGAACTAGTTGCAGACTCCGTGTCTATATACACTGCAAGTCCGCCTTTCTTTTGTGTTTCCGCTAAGGTGTGTGCTGCTAACAATGATTTACCCGACGCTTCTAACCCTGTTATTTCGGTAATTCTACCAACAGGAAATCCTCCATTAGGTCGATTCGATATTGCTATGTCTAATGCATCACATCCTGACGATATCCATTCGGTAACATTGCTTGGCGAATCATCATCGCCATCTAAAAAGAATGCTGTCTTTAACGCTTGACCTTTAAACTGTTTGTTTATACTATCGGCCAATGTGTTTGCTAACGCATCTTCCAGTTCGTCCTTACTTTTGCTTTTTTTCTTTGCCATTTAAAGACTCCTACTTGTTAAATAAATCGTTGAATGCTTCAGCTACATCAGTTTTCTTTTCTTCGGTCTTAGCTGGTGCTGCGCCCTCAGTTTTAGCAGATGTGTTTGCTGTGGTGTTAGATGATGTATCGACGTCTGCACTGTCATCTTCCGGATTCATCCATTCTTTAAGAGCTGTTTCTAACTCATCATAAGTTGGTTCTGGAAAAATGTCGGTGATCTGAGGTTGGTTCATGATCTTTTCTGCAATTGCCTTGTCATCAGTCGCAGATGTGGTGTTAGGTTTGACACGAATTGTAGTCTTAGGATATCCGCCGCCTTCTGCAGGAATAAACTCTACGTCGATGTCACGACCATTCATTAAATCTGTGATATCACCATAATCTGGATCAGACACAATAGAAAGCAATTCAGTGTAAATTGTTTTACCGAATCCCCAAAATTTAACCCCTTCAGATTCTTTTCCGCGGACGATTACTGGAACATAAGTTCTCATTTTAGGTTCAATTTTACGACCCATTAACCATTCGTCTTTGTCTCCGGTCTTTTTTAGTTTTTCTGCAAACTCAACTACCGGGTCTGCATTACCAAATGATATTGGAGATAGCATTGACCGTTTGGCAATGTCATAGTGAAAATACAATTCTATAAATGGATTGTCTTTGCGGTGAACGTAAGGTACAATTCTTACTCTTGTTTTTGGTCCAGCTTCTGGTTTCCAAAGGTTGTTACGACGGTCGTCGGTTTTGTTTAATTGGTTAAGTTTTGCCTTGATGGCGTCTAAGTTAAGTCCCATTTAAGTACTCTTTTTTTGTTAAGTTATTAATTTATGTTATTTATTAATTATATATTAGATAATTAAATCGTTAAGTCCAAGTAATTTGTTAAGTTTTTTATTATCGAATTCCTAATTCGTCATTGTATTGATCTTTGTCAATTTCATGAAATTCATCAAATTGCCCGTTGCGATCATTTGCAGCATAATATTTTCCATTATGTTTAGCTACTACTGCAGTGCCTCCCATTTCAGCGTTTTGATCATCACTTTCTTGCCAATCTAATGAATTTGGATCAACCCCATCTTTTGTTTTTGGTATACCTTGATATGAAATCTGATCCCAATCTATGTCCCAATCATAATCTCCTCCGCCTAAACCAACGGCATTAGCATAACAAATCCATTCACCGCCATGTTGATCAACTCCCATTATGGTACCTGTCCATCCATATTCGTCGACACGATCTATTAATTCATAGTCTTCAAATTCAATTTTATAATTTTTTCCTTCATGTCTGTAAATTACAGTGTAATAAGGTTCTGACCCTTTGATGTCAATTATTTTGTCTTCTGGTGGTTGTGATTGTTCTATCAATGTTTTAAGTCGTATCATTACAATCCTAGTTTTTGTAGATGATCTTCTATAGTTTGATCATTTATTCCGTGTTTATCTGCTATTGATGCATCTTGAATATCTATAGATAATACACTGCCGGTTGCATCCATCATGATTGTTAAGTCAATTTCGTCTCCGTCTATTTGTATTTTGCAATCTAATTTTATGTCTGATATAGCTCTGGTTTGATCATACATATGAAATGCCGATACATATTCCAAATCGGTATTCCGATCATCGAGATACATTTTTATTTCACCAATCAATGAATCAATCATTTGCCCGTCTAATTCGCCGTCGACTTCGAAGTCAAAATCGCCGCCTAGGTTGAAATCTATATGGGCGTAATTAACTATTAGTTTAAAGTCTTTTTGTGCGTTTGAATTACCATCGGGCATACCCGGAGAGAAGTCCATATGTTGTTCTGCTATTAAATCTTTAAGTCGTATCATGTTATTATCCTATTATATATAATAAATATCAGGTTACCAAGAAATCTTCTTGAAAAATGTTAATTCAACTACTCGGTAATCGGAATCGTCGGTTAATATAAATGAATTGCGATAGTGTGTCCAATCTACTTGATATGTTTTGTCTAACACTCCGTTGTTGACTCGTCGTATAATTGCGTTTAATGCATTAACCGTATACAAGGTGTTGGTTTCTTTTTTACGATGTATGCTTATGGTGTTTTGTCCTCTGCGTGTTGTGCTGTCAGCATTATAAGTGCAATACAATTGATCTGTTTTTTCAGCATTGGAAAACACAAATATTCGTTGTTCTGGTATAGTGTAACTTTGTTGTATGTAATCAGTTATAATGTTTAAATCTGATTGATGTGCAAATGTGCATAGTAGTTGTGTTTTCAAATTATTCTCCAAATAGTTTTATAGATAATGAATCTAATACGCTTAAAATTTCTGAAGATATTAATTGCTCCGGAGCTATTTTTTTATTTAGTAATTTTACGCCTAACGAAATTTCTATTGGCACATCGTCTCCAGCAAATTTATAGACAGCATGGGGTGTAATATTTAAATATTTATATGCACTGTCAGTATTTACTAATGCATTAGTTTTATCTGTTATACTCCAACCAGTTTTAGCAATATGTGGATATCCATTATAAAATTCATTATATAAATTATTCCTATCGTATTTATACGTGTGAATACGTATTGCGGTTATTGGATTGTTAGAACCAGGTTTTTTTATTTTTTCTACCCATACAAAATAATGATCGTTACCGTCTTCTCCTGCTATCTTGTTTATTATTGAGTTAATTCGTTGTTTAATTGATTCTTTAGCTCGTTTTGTATCGTCATCATCTTTTTCATCGAGTTTAACAATATCTGTTATTGTTTTTGATTCAAAATTTGTATCTGATGTTTTTAAAAAATTTAAATAAGTTAATACTCCTTTTATATTCCTATCATCTATATTTTTAATATCACTCCCTAAACTAATTGCCTTTCCTTTTTCTGTTGTTTTTAAACTAATTGCGTGTCCATTAACACGTAAATCGTTTATTGTTTGTGCGCCGCCAGTATGTACAGATACAATTTTAGGTTGTTTATTTAGCAATGTAGATAACAACACTTCAGATATTGTTCCTAGTGAATTTGGATCAAACATACTGAATATTTTAAGATATCTAGAATAGACTGGAGCTATTTTTATAAATGCTTGTTTTAATAACTCAATATCATTTTTTGGAATGTCTCCGTTATCTAACTTTGATAATTGTTCTTCATCCTCAGTAAGGCCCATTGCTCGTTTAACTATGACATTTTGTTCAGCTTCTGGAAGATCGGTCATTTCTTGTAAAACATTTCTAAGTTCTACGTAATCTTCTTCGCAATCTGGATACCCCTTGTCTAATCGGTATGTCCATTCGGTAATTATAGAATCTATATTCATAACGTGATATTACTCATTTTATCATAAATATCGCCAACTTTACATTTCACCGGAAAATTACCCGTTTCTAATAACATTTTAATTTCCGGCAATAGGCCTTTGGCTTCTGATAAAGGAACATCGAATAGGACGGAGTCATATGTATACAATATTATACATGTTTCATAGTCTTGCAGATACCGTTGTAGTTCTGCTAATTTTTTAACAGACACTTCTGTTTCAGTGGCTTGCAGATAATAGTTAAACAATTTATATGACGTCATGTTGGTGACTTGGTCTTTGCAAATGCTTCTGCCTATAATAGGAGTTTTTATGCAACCACTACGTTTCCATGTAGCCCAAAGTTTAAACACAAAATCATGCACTTGCTGGAAGAATGGAATAGTTAAAAACTCTTTGTCTATGCCTCCATATAAAAGTCGAAATGTTATGCTTTTACTTTCCGATCGTTGTTCTTCCGTTAATTTGTCGACACCGAAATAAAATTGACCTAAATAGTCATGTATACTGGTGTCTGGCAAATCATATCCAATTAGTTTAGCAATCAGTCTAACATGATAACTATCAAAGTCCATTTCTACTAAAGCTCCAGCTGAGTGTCTGCTTATAAATGCTGCTCTAGTACCATCTTCTTTGTTCATTGCCGCATAATTGAATCCACCATATGCATTGCTTGGTCTACCTGTTGTGGTATGATAGTTGTATCTGGAATACACTCGATTGCCATTAACTAGTTCTGGCATACGAAAAGTGCTATTAACTGCTAACCCATTTTGTTCTATGTCAGCAAATGTTCTGGGATACAACTCATTGAACTGTTTATATGAATCTGTAAGTTTTACATTTAATATCATTGGCCATGCATAATGCCTAATCTTTTGACACATTGCCAGATGCTGTTGCATTGGTATTACTGAATTTACTTGAGATAATGATTTTAGTCTACGCCAATAAAATTCATGAGCTGCGGTTGGATAGTGGGTTTCATCATATGGTTCATTGTAAGTATACCACCACAAAGTCTTTACATCCCATACGGCATCGTTTCCACCGGTTTGAAGCCATCGCTTCTTGTCATGGATATATATATCAGTTAATGCTAAGAAGTCCTTAAGATATTCGTTGAAGCCCCTTATTTGTTCTGTATGATGTATTGGTACTATCCACTCACTATCATCTTCACAATATATATACAATGCATAGATATCTTGTATACACGTATGAGTGGTTGGGTTTGCATAGATCGGAACTAACAATGTCTTGTTTTCTGCTATTATGTTCAGGCAGGTTTTAACATCAGATTCATAGTCCACTATCATATACAATATAATAGTAAAATAATTTTACGAATCCAATCCGTTTATGTCTGTGGGTGTTATGAAGTCTACGTCGGTGTAATATTCAAGTGGATTAGACAATTTAATACTAATACCTGGCATTCGTTTTGTAGCCAGTTTGATTTGATTTAAATTTTTTGTTACTACACCGAGTAATTTAACTGGACCATTTGATGAATCGGTTTTCTGGCCGGATATATACCATGGTAATTTTATTGCATTATACATTATATTATCAATCTGTGATGCTTTCCATTTATCAAATTGCGATTGATCTATTTCTATAATATTCTTAGAATTTTGTTTTTGAATAAAATATCGTATAACAAAACCTCGGCTGATATCGGATGATGTTATACTAACTGGTTTTAGAATTAGTGATTGAAATGTTACATTTATATCTGGATTCAATTGTTTATATTTATATCGATCAGTATTCAAATTCTCATACGTAATTAATTTACGAGATGTATTTCGATTCCAACTTGGTTGACTATATATTTCGCCAGTTGTATATTTATGATATAATCCAATATATTCAACACCATTACTATACATTAATTCGTTATTAAATGCATATAAATTATTGGTAATTTCATCCGCGCCGTAATATGACTTTTGTCTACTCATTTTATATTTGGCCTCATTATACAATTGACACCCGTAGTCCATTGTCCTTGTGTTGTTACATTGTGTGTGATTCCAATTATACTAAAAACAGTATTAACTTTATATCTAGACGGCAATGCATGAAATATAAGAACATCGCCATATCGTAATCCATTAACGCCGTCAATTGTAAAACTGGCCTGAAATGGAAATACTGGTGCTGATGCTAGTTGCGACGCTTGTATATTTGGAGTTGGAAATTTCATGTATTCATATAAAGCTTTACGCAATTGTAGTTGAGGGGCTTCGTCAGTTGGATCATTACCAAAATTTAATTTTGCTGAGGTTAATGCTTCTATTTTTGAATTATAGTTTTGTTCATATTTTTCACGAAATTTATTAATAGCATCGGCATCGCCAGCTCCTGCTGTATACATAAAATTCATAAATGGGGCAATGTCATTTTCTGATATAGCATCTGATGTATTTAAAACATATGATAAATTTTTAGCATTTTCTGGTAATGATGCACTAAATTTAAAATCTCGGCAGATAGTACCTTCTGGGTGATTAGCAAACATTGGTACGATATATGGTTGTACGGGATCTGGATCGGTTTCTTGTAATGGTATGGTTATTGTTTCACCGTTGGTCCAAACAAATGAATGGGATTCTTGGACCTCGGATTTTGTCTCTGGTATTGGTTTTAAACACTTAACATCTGCAAATAATAATGCATCTTGGAATGTAGGATGTGTTACTAATTTTAAGTCAATTGCTCCTGCTGTATTCATGTTAATATATGAAGAAATTTCTGCTAAAAATCCTTTTATAGTATATGCAGTATTACCAGTATTACTTAATTTAGTAACAATTGAATTAATTAGTGATAAATTAATAAAAATTCTAGATGGATATAAAACCCTCGTTTGCTGTCCGGTTGAATCTTTAATTTCTTCCCATACTCCTGGCCATTCTTGGCTTGCAGCTGATATTATATTTTGATAATATTGCAACCCGCCATATGAATTCATACCAGATTTATCACCTGGGGTTTTTGGTAATAATAATATGCTTTCAGGATCAGCGGACACTAATTCACTATAATAGTTGCTAATAGTAGTTAACTCATTACACATTATTAATGGTATTGCTGATGAAGCTTCTCCACCAGTTTTAGACAAAACCCGACCATTGATAAATTCAATTAATGCACCTAATGTAATATATCGATAATCATATATTGATGTTGAGTGTATATTTTCTGGAAGTACTGGATATGGATCTCCTTTTAACACCCACTGATCATTTGTATCTACTGGATTATAATGTGATTCTTTTAAATCTAATTTCGACAAAACATCGGTAGGTAATTTTTCAGTTGTATTAATATCTAGATTCAATATATATTCAATTTCATTGCCTTCTGCATACGCTACATCTGATATTGGAATAATGTCATTTTCAGCAGCCGTCAGCAAAATATCAAGTGCAATGTTCTGATCAACAATATCATATAAATTTTCATAAAATTCTGATGTATAGTTACTACCAGTTTCTGCAGACACGGTTTCTAATGTTGTAGTATTTTCTGGATCGGCTATTTTTTCTTTTTCTTCTTTCTCTTTTGTAGCATCAGAATTTTGAAACATTGATACATCAGTGTATACATTACTAGTACCAGTTAGTTTAATTGACGCATTAACTACCCCATCTTTGTCATATGAAAAATTAAAATTAGTTATTAATCCTTCGAATCTATATGAATTAATTCTACGAGCATCTAATTTTAATTTTTCTAGTTGGGTATCTAATAAATTCGGGTATAATGTTTTTAATTTATCTTGGTTTGGCAAAATACTTGGTAACAACAATCCACCATGGTCTGAGTCTCTAGTTATAACGGCATTTTCAGGATGCGTTATATCTATACGAACATATCTGCCAGGTCTAAAAAATACGTGTTCTATTGTATCTAAATCTCGATCTACATTAGGTATAACTATATTAATATCTGCTTTGTTTAATAAACCAAATGAATGGTCGCCTATATTTACAGTTGCGTCTGAAATATATGGTCCTACCCTTCTCGATACGTCTTGTATTGTATTTTCTTTAGTATAAGCAGAACCGGCGTCGTCATAAAGTAATTGATCTTGTGTATATGATGGATCAGATAGAAATGTATTTGGTTGATATCGTGAGCCTCGTACTTCTGCACCACCCAATTCATATACTATGGCACTTGTGCTTCCACTACTTTCATACGCAGTTAATTTTACATTTGCAACTTTACCTAACATATAATCTAGCGATTTATTAGATCGATCGAACATACCAGCTCTTCCTCGAGCGTTTAGTTCTGTTTGTAAATTTTTATCTACTTCAGTATAAAATATATTGTAACTCATCGATCTTGATTTGTTTGTTTAATTTGGTCTAAAATATTATTTTTGCCGGGAATTCTAATACTCGTATTTTGTGGCACTATCCAACTTCCTTTACCTAAATTATTTGCTGCAGCTATTATCCACCATAATGCCGAATTTTGATAAAATAAATGTGCTAATTTATCTAAACGGTCTGTGCTTGTTATTTGTATATATACATCATCATCCGATATATCTGGATTTGGTATTATTGACGTTGCCAATTTACGGTAACCGTCGTTGTCTCGTATTATTGATGTTGTTGAATATCGTCCCATTATTGTCCCGGTTTAGCTAATTGTTTCCTTGCCTCTGTAAAAGAGTCTTTTCTCGATAATGTATCATCGTCTGCTCTTAAGCCGCGGGCTGTTTTTCTTTCTGCTTTTTTACCACGGAATGTTTTGTTAAACTCTTGTGGATTTGGTACTGTGCTTTTAGAATCACTTAACCAATTATCATTGCCTTGTATCGATTTGCCATCGTCTGTGTATTTTTTTGCCAATGACAAAAGTCTTCCATTATTTTGCGGTATATCATTTCCAATAATATTAAATTGACAGGTTACACTTACACGCATTGGTGTTTGCATATTTTCTGGATCATTTTCAATATTAATTTCCCATGGTGTATCCATTCCATATGTATATGTTACGCTAGTCATCACTATGGGTTGCTGGTTGTGGATATCGCCAATTGTTATTCGCATCCATGGACCGATCATTGCAATACTATTACTGTCATATATTGGTGCAGTGTAACTTGCAAGTGCGTTTAATTTTCTATATATTGGCTTTAATTCATCCCGATCTGTTGCATATATATCAAACGCCAATGAGCCTGCTCTAGAAAATCCACCATAGTGATAATTGGGATCGGCTCGACCTACCATGTTTACGCTACTCCAATCAGCTGAGAATGAATCGTCAAAACTTGTTATAATAGCTCTAAATGCCATGATATCGTCTTCCTGATCTCCGCCTGGTTGAATTGTAGGCCCGGTAAAATAAAATTTTATAAAATCTTGCGTAACTCCAGTTCCTAAAAAATCGGTAATTTTTCCTAGAATTTTAGACCGTTTAGGCATCCATCTATATGCTGATTTTAATGTGCTTTTTTTATAATCAATAACATTTACTTTATCTCCTCTAAATGGTGTTGCTCGTTCCAACGGATTAATTGTAGGAACAAATTTACCTCCATTATCTTCTTTACCTTTGTCTATTCGACGGAGGTTTGACTTTTTCCATTTTGTTGTTACCATACTTCTAGCAGTAAAGTCTTTTCGTAATGCCCCAGGATCGTCATGATCACCAAACCCATATGTTTGTTTTATATTAAATACAGAATATGCTCCTGCTGGCGACAATGATGCTAGAGCATATTTTCCTGCTCTAAAACTACCTCGTAGTGTAGCAGATGCTCCGTTGGCGTTTAATGAACTTATACTGTCTATAATTTCCTTGCCAGGACCAGATTCTGTGCTTATTCTGTATCGACTTCTAAAATCTTGATATTTAACCCCTGGTACAACAGCCCCTAGTTTAAATGATTCAGCCGCATTAAATGCACCACGTGGTGGTTGTGATGTTAGACTGTCAAATGGCAATGTATTATATGTAGTCGAATAATGACCCGAATTCAGTAATGATGATCCTATACTAGATATACTACTTAAACCTAAAGTACCTCCTAATATATTTCCTGCTAATTGAATTCCTTTGTTTTCTATTGTACCTCTGTCTATGTTGCTTGATATAAAGTTATGTGGTATTGGTGATGTTGTTTTAACAGTAAATGGCTTAATAAATTGTGATGGCTCTTCTCGTGTCGGATTAGTATATGAAACATTTGGTAATATGTCATATGTATTGTAGTTTCCTAGTTGTAATGGTGTTGTGAATTGACCCGAAGTAATACCCCGGCCGATTGTAGTTCGATACAACCTGTCAGGCAATATATTGAATGGACGTTGAAATTGTGATTCATTGCCAGTTGTTGGGTTTTCCATGTGTTATCCTCTCGTTCCGTTAAATGATGATGCTGGCTGATTTATTATTGCTTGTGATAATGCGTTAATTGCTGCTACTACATCTCGGTTATCTGTGTTTAATGCCGTACCACCGGATGTATTAGCATTTGATACAATTGAACCATTGGCTGTTGGAACAAATAGTTCTGGTCCTTGTTCTCCAACTGTATATGATGCCCCGGCAGACACTGGGCCACCCATGGCAAGTTTAGGAGTAGATGTTATAGATGTTTCAGATGTGGCTCCGGTATAATTTGTAACCCCATCAACTGTTTTTTCAAATGCGGCACCAAATTCTCCATTCAGTATGTCTGTAAGTATAGTCATCCCGGTACTGCCAAACACAGCCTCGACGGCATTTTTCCCTAGGTTGGCTACACCTTTAACGCCCGCAGCTGCTCCCATAGTTTTTCCAATTTTAGATGTGGGATCGATTCCAGACATTTCCATTGCACCAACAAGGCTCAACACATTGCTTCGCAGTCCATCTTGATCATCTATTGCCATTAAACCAACCATTAATGATTCTCGTTGAACTAATAATGACTCTTTCAATAAATCTTCGGTAGTTCGAGTATCCATTTCTTTCTTAAACTTTCCAAATTCTTTGGAAGTCATTTCCCCAGTTTTTGTTAATTCTGCCGCAGCTGCTTCGAACGCGCCATCCTCACTATCAAGTGATAAAGAAATACCAGCTTTTCCTGCTTTTTCTAATATCATCTTCTTTTGAAGTGCAGATGCTAATTGTTTTTCTTCTATGCCCAATGTTTTTGCAAGTTGTTTTCTGGCAAACATATTGTTCTTAATATGATCGCCTTCTCGCATTACAATTTCATTTAATGTTTCTGCTTGTTTGTTCATGTCTCCTTGCAGAGCAGCTTCTCGCATTTTATTGGTTAAACTTTCTCCCTGGTCATTAACAAGTCTTCGGCCGCTTAATAATTGGTATTCTAATTCATCGCCAATACTAGATTCAATGTTTAACAGTTTATCGCCCATCTTAGCTATATCTTGTATTGAAAATCCAAATTTCTTTGCTTTCATTACCGATTGTTCTAGCTTGCCGGGTAGTCGACCATATTGAATTTGTATTTCGGAACCAGCTTCTGCTATCTGGGTAGTTATCTGTGTAAATGCGCCCATTGTACCGTCTGGATCAATCATATCAGAAAATGCTTTAGTAAATTTTAATTGCTGTGAAGCATTACCTTTCATTTGAGCAGCATATTGTGTATATGAATTAGTAAGTTCATCAGATAATCCAACACTTTGTTTCATTATGTTTTGAACTTGCATCATGCCTTTATAATGCTTGTTGTTACCTAAATTAACTTGTTTTAATGTTGGTAACATTTTTTGCATGTTAACTGCATATTTTTGCATTTCCAAATTGGATATTTTAAATCCACGTGGAATGTCTTTGTTCAATGCTGGACCTAACTCTTTAACAAAAACAGTGTTTAATTTGTTTGCGGCAGCACTGGTAATACCCATGCCTTTGTTAAGACCGGATATTCTTGTTTCAAAAAATGCTGCGGCTTCTCCTGCGCTTTGAAATGATGTTGATAAATCTTGATTTATCTTAACAATTGCCGAATCACCTAATTCTGTTACTAATTTTGTAAGTGAATCCTTTAACCCTTTGTTAAACTGAGCTCCGGTCGTATTTTCATTGACTGGCATACCCATTCTAGGTTGCTGCTTTAACCGTTGTATGAATTGTAATTGCGTCATATATTAATAAATATCAACGGCGAGGTTTTGTTGGAAGCGATTGTGATTTACTAGATTTTCGTTTTTGTGTAGCTGCGTCTCTATCCGATTGAATGGCATTGCATCGATCTATCCAATATTTTCTTAAGAAAATTGGCATATAATACACATCATTCCAGTTCCATCGACCTTCGCCGAACCAAATTAAATTAAAAATGTTTTCGTGATTTTGTACTCTGTCTTTTGGTCTAAAACCAAAAAAGGTCGATTCCAATTGGAAACACGGCAGAGAAGGTGCCTCCGTCTTCACCTTCAAAAGTACAACTATAATCTATTCCAGGAGTATTGTCTGCATAATAGGTTCTAAATTTTCTTGAATCATTTGCAAGAAAACTATAACGTATAAAGTTGTCAATGTGTTCTGGACTTCGGTTTCCATTTATTTCCCGAATGCATTGTTTTAATAAATCATATATTCCTGATTCGGATGTAATATCAATATCATATGAAAATTTAATTGTAGTATCACTATCTCCAATATCATATGAAAATTCTGCTTGATCGTCTGATATTAATTCGAAAGGTTTATATGATAAGTCAGATAGATTAACAATACGTTCTAATTTTTTTTTGGTTTTAGGATCAGTTATACTTACTGGATATTCTGCTCCATATGCTAATATTCGGCTTTGTATTAGTATTGCGTCTCGATCGGTCGATATTATATCTTTAATATTACATTTAGACATAATAACCGATTCCAATAATTTTTCAAATACAACTCCACTTTTAACATATGATACATTGGTAAGTATATCTTCATCATATGCAGTCATGTATCGTATTTCTACTTGTCCTGAACTTAAAGGATTTGTTTTTGCATATACTTTACCACCACTTGGTAATTCTACAATTTCGGTTGGAAGTTTGCTTTTTTGTTCGGCGTCATATCTAGATTTTGCTTGATCTATAATAGATTGTTTGTCTAATCTGGTTGTCATTTTGTTACTCATTCAGGTCCTTCTTATAACTTTATTATAAATATAACAAACAGTAAAAAAGGTAGAGAATTATACTCTACCTTAATTATTATATTTTTAAATATTATTAGAAGTTTAAGAATGCCCAATCAAATCTAACTGATAATTCAATTTCTTGAACAGCCTCTGCACTCCAATCATATGTTCCAAATGCTGCCGAAACTATAAATGCACCATTCAATACCCATTCTTCGACAACCTCACCTAATGGAGATAATTGTGAAAGTTTTAATTCTTTTTTATAAAATGACGAATACCCATCTCTACCAGTTGCAGATTCGTGATGAAGACGTACCCATTCCATTACTGCTTGTGCGCCACTAGGAACTATTGCATCATACAATGTCATTGAAATAGCCTCCCATTCACTTTTACCTTTAAGGTAACGTTTAACGTTAACCATATCTAATGCTACTTCACCATTGTTAAGACTAGGTTTACCTGATGCTTTAATTAAATACGCAGGAATTCCAGTGTCTGCCATTGACAGTATAAATTGATGTTGTCTTTTTGGCTCCCATGAAAATGCATTGTCAAATAATTGACTTTCTTCTGCAGCTCCTAAATTTCCATTTAATTGATCTATTAATGCCATATTGGTCCTTGTTTATTTTAATATAAATATAACGAACAGTAAAAAAGGTAGAACCGAAATCCTACCTTTTTAAAATTATTAATAATATTATTCTGGGAAACTGGCTCCCGTTGGTTGAATATTAAAATCTAACACTATAAATTCTGCGGTTCTGGTTGGTTGCAAGAACAACTGGCCGTATAAGATATTCTGATCTATTACGTCTGGTGTGTTATTACTATCATCCATTATAGCTCGGAATGCATATAATCCTTGCTGTGATTTTACTTGTGATAAATATGGATTCACAATGCTTAAGAATCTGTCTCGAGTGGTACTTGTGTTTTGCTCAAATACTAAATATCTAGTAGACGATGCAATAAACTTTTTCACTGCGATAAGCAAACGACGCACACTTACACGGTCTAATGCACTTGGTCGAGCTTGGAGGTTCTTTTGCCCCCAAATACAAATTCCGTCATTAACAAAGTTTGCAATAGGATTAACACGTGCTTCATACAGGTCATTTCTATTAGATTGTGATAATCTAACATATGTATCCGTTGCAGAAACAACTCCTCTATTTAATCCAGCTGGTGCATACCATGGTTGGCCTACTGCATCATTAAATGCTAATACCCCAGGTAATACCACTGATGGTGGAACCCATAATGGGACATTTTTACTAGGATTAAGTATTCTAACCCAAGGCCAATATGTTGCTGTATAATTATTATCTAGTGTCGTTACTTGACTCGTTACTGTGGCAATACTATCTGACACTGGATTACTATCCATTACATAGAATGTGTCTTGCCTGTTTTGAACTAAATTACGAGCGGCATTTGTTACAGTACCATGTAAACTATCAATGATACCTGGTGTAACTAAAAGGTTCATATCATAATAATCAGTGTTACTTAACAATGTAAATGCTTTATTATATGATTTTGTTCCAGTTGCGGCTGCGGTACTACAATCAAATCCAAATGTATTTGTGGATGCAATATTTGTACCGTTATATTTTGGTAAGTTAGGACGAGTACCATCAAATCCACCTTGGAAATTAACTATGAACTTTCTAGTAGCAGTTGCAATATTGGTAGTAAATGTACTAGCAACAAGTGCTGTTTGCAATGACCCACTATATGTTGCTGCTGATGATGGGAACGATGATCCAGAATCTTGAAGCATATCTCCAAGATAAAAGTCCGAACTTAAACCTGTTGTGCTTCCTGATGTTGGAGTTGGGGCTAAATAGTTTAAATTGTGAGTATCAGTATAATCAAAGCCAAAATATACTCTACTATTATATCCATTCGATACTATTTGAGATGTTTTATAAGATACAGCTTCTAAATTAAATGATGCAGACGCATTTGCTATAGGAGAAATTGGTGCTTTAAACCCAAATGGAATCAACGTTTTATCATTAGTTGAATTCTTAACACCATCGGTTACCTCAGTTCTAATAAATTGTGAAAGATTTGGATAATCGCCATTTACTACAACATCGCCAGCATCGCTAACTGTTTGATAACGATCGCCAATTATTCTGGCTACATATCTAGGTGAATTAGCATCTAAATTTACATTTAAAAATGTTTCAACTATATCTGGAGTTTGATCTGTGTCTTCGGAAGAGTATGGAGAGTTATCAATATTATTAGTATTAACTCTACGCACTTCAACGGTAAATGTTCCATATCCATTTGGATCCGAAACTTCCGATGCTATTCTAATGTCTCTAATTCCAACCTTAACCTCAGCATTAACTGAATTACCATGTGATATCGTATGGAATTTAATAAGATTTTTTGCAGTGCTACCAATTTTTTGAGATGTTATCCATGGAGTAGCTGCAGTTTTAAAATCTTGAAGATATTCATAATCAGTCATTTTATGCAATGTCATTGTAACATCGCCAATGTTATTAAATAACGTGTTTAACGCATTTTCATTTTCATATTGAACATATACTGGATAATCTACTGATTTAGGAGACTTTCCAAATATTTTAGATAAATAATCATTGTTTCTACTATTAATAGATGATGATATAAATGTGTCTTTACCTACTAAGAATGATCCATCAAATCCAATTGCCGTATCAGCGGCTGCAACATATGATCCTGATAATTTAATTTCAAACGATCCCGATACATCTGCATTGAATTGAGCTTCGTCAAAATAATTAGCATTCACAACACTGCCTGCACCTAATACTGGTTGAGTCGGATGTAGAACGTGAGTTACCACTTTTACCGATCCTGATTCTGCCTGTATTGCTATAGCGCCGTTTGGTATTTCGTAGCCATCCTCATATAGAAGACGTGTTACTGTTATTACATTTCCATTTCTTAAATAGTCATTGACTACATATGGAACATATGAATCGTCTGTAAATGATCCAAATGTTTTTTCAAATTCACTAAATGATGTGATTTGCGTTGGTATTAACGCAGGACCTTTTACGGTTGGTCCTATTACCGCCGCACCTATTTGTGCTACTCCGCCAGCTAAAAACGATTGATCAACTTCATTCGTAAATACACCGGGTGAGACAATTCTTTCTGCCATTTTTATACTCCTTGATTAGTTTGTTATAAATATAGGTATATACAGGTAAACCTATACTTCTATAAATGTTCCAGCATTGGTATCAATTTCACCTTCTCCGTAACGTTCTCTGAGTTTGACAATTAATTCAGATTCTTGTTGTTTTAATGTTTCAATTTGCTGCAATTTATCCTGTTCTTCTGATTCAACTTGGTCCAGTCGAATTTTTAAAGCGTGTCGCTCTATTGCAATGTTTCCTAGTATGTTTGCGTTGTCTACATATCCCTGTTTCAAAGTTTGAATTTGTTCTAGATGTTCTTTGTCTAATTTTTTTGTTGCCATAGTTGTTTCTTATATTATATAGAATTATTTTTCATTATCCAAATATACTTAAACTGTATATGTAATAACATAAGATGATTTTCTAACTGTAACAGTTAATGTATTGTCAATAAATTGCACTGGAGTAGATGGATCATCTATTCCGTTATTTAATGTAAATGGTCCATTTGGAGCTGTCTTTGCATTAGTCGGAAAGAGTGTAATGGCACTTTTTCCATTTGTTAGTGTTAACTGTCTACCACCACTTTTGAAAGTTTCATTGTCCATTGCAGTCGGCGTTCCGCCATTGATTGATATTTTATATGTACCAGTACTGGCTATGTGATGCGTAATTGCGTCTTTTAATTGAGATGATAATACTTGGAATCCAGGATTAGCCAATGTTATTTCGAATACTTTACTAGCTGATGCAGTAACTTGTGTTGCTATGATAGTTGGTGCGGCTTTTGCAAAATTACTAGCTTCATTTGGTCTAAATGGTCCAGATTCATTGTTTAGGAATTGTCCTTTTCGTATTTCAGTTCCTACTACAAACATTTGGCCAGGGTCACTTTTAAATGAAAGTGTAACAGCATCGCTTCCCTTTTCTTGCATTGTGTAAGTCATTCCTCCTAATTGGAAAAATTCACGTGAAGGTTTTTTAGATGTATTAGCATCTGTTTCATTTGCTCTGCCAGATTGTATTTGAGCTAAACTTGCTGTAGATTCAGTTATTACTTCACGAATGCTTTTAAAATTAGATGAATCACCTCGAGCCAATCTTTCTGCTTGAACCTTATAATCTTCTTTTACACCTCTGTTAACTGATTGTATTTGTGTTGTTAAATAGTTAGCATTATATAATTCAGATCTTGATAACTCACCTAATTGTATACGTACGTTATCTAGTGATGTTTTAACAGTTTGTCGTGCGGTTGTGTCTAAACTTCCTGTCGTCGTCCATGCGTTACCATTTGGCAGCTTAACTTTATCAAAAAGAGTTGCAGGATCAATTTCAGTTTTAGCACCTGAAGTTTTACTAATTTGACGAGCAATTGATTTATATCCTTGAACTTTAGCACTATTAACTGTAAAGTTTGTACCCCTTTCACTTTCATCTGCACTTTTCACTGCACTGCCTACCATTTCTGTTACGCTTTCTAAATAGGTTGCTATTGATTGGGCTGCTATTGCTGATTGATTATCAGATAGTATAGATTCTGCTACATAGTCTTTATTAAGCATTACGTCTTTATCTGCCACATCGAATTCTATCCCAAATAATGTGCTTGAACTTGCAAACAATAAATCCACAGCTGTGTCGACAGTTAGGGTTGCATCTTCTTCTTTGAGGTGATATGCTAATGTAGTTAATGGGGAAACTGTTTTGTATTGAGGAAACCCTTTTAATTCACCTGTAAATGCTACTCCTGTAATTGAGTCAGTACCACCTGTAACAGTTATTTCTGAAGTTGGGGTTTGTGTGAATGTAAAATTTCCTAATGTGTCGGTAGTTGTAGTTCCAACATCAATTGTAACTGTTGCTCCCGCAATTGGACCGTCACTTGCATTACCAGCAAAACCTCCGCCGCCGCCACCGCCGTTCATTAGCTGTGCTTCTAAAAACCAGTTTTCTTCGGCTCTTCGTTGATTTTCCCAAAGAAATTGTTTTTTCTGTTCATGCAGTGGTAATGATTTTATTTCTGATTTTGTGCTAAATTCTCGCCATGTTATAAGTGCCATTTTGTTTCTTTTATTTAATAT
>Ga0075443_10000228_pt1 | contig 23672 bp, 22 predicted proteins | sample CoawatmetaG00DNA_3_FD_71583 | JGI IMG/M metagenome (GOLD analysis project Ga0075443, IMG submission 71583) | Marine microbial communities from the West Antarctic Peninsula - Coastal water metaG006-DNA | ecosystem: Environmental > Aquatic > Marine > Coastal | place: Atlantic Ocean: West... | reverse complement strand
CTTAAATCTAGCATTAGCAGGCCAGTGACCGCAAGACCCACCCCCACCAAAAAATATGATCGCTGGGGCCGCCATCAAGTGCTGGAAACCCCGGTAGTTGCCTTAGGTCAAAACGTGCGCCATCCTTTGTTTGGCATAGGCACCGTAGTCAATTCTGAAGGCTCTGGCCCCCAAGCAAGGGTGCAAGTGAACTTTGAAAACGAAGGCAGTAAATGGCTAGTATTAGCCTATGCAAAGCTAGAAAATTTATAGGTATCGACAAATGAGCACCCAAACACCTGCCACCAGCCCACAATTTGACACCACCTTTGCCAGCTTACCAGAGCGCTTTTATAGCTACGCACAGCCCATTAGCGTGGCCAATGCGACACCTATTATTAATAACCAAGCCCTTGCCGAAGAGCTAGGTATAGACCCTCTATGGCTAGCCTCTGATGAAGCCCTGCAAGTGCTAGCTGGCAATCAAACCGCCATGGGTTCCGCACCCATGGCCCAAGCCTATGCAGGCCACCAATTTGGCTCGTTTAACCCCACCTTAGGTGATGGCAGAGCACACCTTTTAGGTGAAATTGTTACACCCAGTGGCGAACGTTTTGACTTACAACTTAAAGGCTCTGGCCCCACGCCCTACTCTCGTCGTGGAGATGGCCGCTCGCCTTTAGGCCCCGTGCTAAGGGAATACCTGCTCAGTGAAGCCATGGCCACTTTAGGCGTGCCTACTACCCGCAGCCTTGCAGCTGTGGCCACAGGTGAAACAGTGATGCGCCAAAGCCCAGCACCTGGGGCTGTGTTAACCCGCATTGCACCTAGCCACATCCGTGTGGGCAGCTTCGAAAATTTTGCCATGCAAGGCGATGAGGATGGCGTTCAAACACTAGCAGATTACTGCCTTCAGCGACATTTTCCACATTTAATAAAGCAACCACAGCCCTACTTAGCACTGCTTAATGAGGTGATAGAGCGCCAAGCAAAGCTTATTGCTAAGTGGCAAGGGTTTGGCTTTATTCATGGGGTAATGAACACTGATAACGTGCTTATTTGTGGTGCTACAGTAGACTATGGCCCCTGTGCATTTATGGACGACTTTGACCCAGACAAAGTATTTAGCTCTATAGATCGCCAAGGCCGCTATCGCTATAACCAGCAGCCTGGCATCGGCCAATGGAACATTACCCGTTTGGCACAAGCTTTGTTACCCATAATACACACAGACAGTGAACAAGCATTAGCCGATGCCCAATCAGCACTGGGCAACTACGTTACCCATTATGGTGCAGCTTATCAGCGCATCATGAGCGACAAGCTAGGCATGAGTATGCCGCAGCCTGGCGATCAGGCATTAACAAAGCAGCTGTTTGCCATTATGGCTGAGCACAAGCTAGATTTCACTTTGTGCTTTAGATATTTGGTAGATCAAATAGCCACACCTGCCCAGCACCAAAACCTTGGCGATGCCTTTAATGCCCCACAAGAGCTAATAGTGTGGCAGCAGCAATGGCAGCAGCGTTTAGCCACAGACCAGCAAACCAACGAGCAGCGCTACCAGCAAATGAACCTAGCTAACCCCGCATTTATTGCCCGCAACCACCAAGTGGAGCTAGTAATAAGAGCCGCCGAGGACAAAGGCAACTACCAGCCCTTTTATGCCTTGCTAAAAGTGCTTCAGTCTCCTTTTGAATTTCAACAAACACTAAAAAGCTTTGCCCTTGCACCTATGCCAGAGGAGGCAGTGCAGCATACTTTTTGCGGCACTTAGCCATCGAGCAATAGAGAGCTAGTCATGGAAGGTAAGGTGTCATTGGGGCACCACCAAACCAATACCCTGCCAATCGGGCATTTTAGTGGATACGCTTTTTCGCCTACACACCCCAATGTGATGTTTGCAACTATTATGAAAGTAGAAGATACAGCAAAGCCAAGAGCTTAATATATTACTTTGGAATAGAGCCCACACTAGGCAGCCGCTGGCTTACCCACTGCGCTCATTAGTTTGTCGTAATCGGTAATCACTTCGTACTTAATCTTTTCTCCAAAGCCAGTATTTTCAAGCTTTTTAAAGAATTTTCTAGCGCAATCGATTTTTTTACCTTCAATGCCTCGTAAATCCAAGGTAGACATAGAGCCTTTCGTTTCTGCAATAAAATATACATGTTTAACAGACCCTTCTTTAAAAGAGATCGCCCAGTCGGGGTTATAGTCACCTACTGGTGTTGGGATGAAGAAGCTTCCTGGAAGTTTCGCATAAACTACAACCTCATCACTCACATCTAACTTTTTAGCAAACTCTTTTTCAACCTTCGAGTCTGTTACCACATAATCATAGATATGGCGCTTTAATGGCTGTGTTGCTTTGCTAAAGTCTTGTTTACTTTGCGAAGCGGTGAAGATGTCAGAATCAAAAGTTTGGTCGGTTTCATCGTAGCTGAGCCTATTGATAATAATAGTGGCCTTTTGTTCCTTTATAAGGCGTGACACTTCTGAAATAAATTGCTCAGGGTTCCTTTTAAACTTATCAAATTGAGAGTCTTCAATGCCTGATAAAATGGAGGCTACAGTTTTTCGGGTAAGTACGGTAGCTTCACCTATCTTACCTAGCAAATCGTATTCAACCTTTGACTCAACTGATCCTTTGGAGCGCTCGTCATAGCTTTCCTTAACTTGGAAACCTTGACCTGCGCGAATGGTGTCATTGGTTAGGCCACTAATAAGTTCACCTCTTTCTACACGATAGGTAAGCTCGGTAACTTTAAGCTCATTATTAATCACAGTGATTGAATTTTTTACTAGCTCATCGGAATCAAAGTCGACTTTATAAACTACTTTCTTGTTGATCCGATTCCAAAGCTCTTTAAACTCTTTCTTATTAAAGTTGTCATTTAACGGGTTAGTTTTGGTTTTTCGGCCATCACCAAACTGAGGCATTTGACTGACATCAAAGATGCCATCTACTAGTTTAAAAACGGCTTCTGCATAAAGCTTTAGTTCGTCAGGCAAAGCAGGTAACTTGCCATCGGCTTTTGCAGAATGATATTCGGGAGTGATTTCATCAAGGTCATTAGTAAAGTCATTTTTCATCAAGTAACGGGCAATCTGGTTAGCCATCACTTGTGTAACCTGTATCTCGCCCGACTCTGTCTGCAAAGTTTTGCCACAAAAGTATGCTTTATCTGCCTTGTTTGGCCTGGCGGCTAGGGTATCAGCAATCTCAGTTTGCAGATTAGTTACAAAGTCTTGATAGCTTTCGCTGGCAACCACTGTGAGCACGTTTATATCGTGAACCGTCGAAGGTTGATCTTGACGATCCCCACTTTGATTAACACAGATACGCAAACCACGGCCTACCTCTTGGCGGCGTGAGATGCTGTTGTCGCTATTTTTAAGCATGCACATGGTAAATACGTTAGGGTTATCCCAACCTTCACGCAGTGCCGAGTGAGAGAATATAAAGCGCAGGCTTTTTTTAGCAAGTGCTTCTTCTCCATCGGTAGGCTTAGGTAACGACAGTAAAGCCTCTTTATCTCTCAGGATAAGATCATAGGCATCCACATCAGTGCTTTGTGTCTTTTCTAACTTGCCCGATTTAACGCTATCAACCATCTTGCCTTTTTTATCAATTGAAAAGTAACCCTGATGCGTAGCTTCTACCTGAATATTTTTTAGGTAAGCGTGGTAGTCAGGGTTAAGCGCCAAGTGATCTAACTTATAGGCAATTTGCTCTGTATATTCTTCCTCAAATATCGTCGCATATTGACCTTTATTGTCTGGCGCTTCGTAGTCACGGTATTTGGCTACTTCATCAATAAAGAACAGTGATAACACCTTAATACCTTGCTTAAACAACTGCTCTTCTTTTTCTAGGTGGGCCTTAATGGTTTCCCGAATCTGAATACGCCGGCGCACAGCTTCATCTATATCACCAAAGGCATCGCCAGCAGTTAATATCACGCCATTGATAAATTCAACGGTATCAGTATTGGCGTTTATATCCGCGACCATATAGTGCTTATATTGATCAAGCTTGCCACTCTTAATATATAGATCATCGCCTTTGCCTATGAGTTTTCTTTTCTTTTTGATCACACCTGTCTTTAATTTTTCTTCAATCTCTATCCAGGCTTTAGGTGCCTGTTTTGAAATTTCGATATTCTCTAAATACAAGTAGGATGCCGTGCCACCTTGGCCCTTTACACTGATGCCTCGCACCGCAATTTTCTTAACCAGCTTTTGATTGTAGGCGTCCAGCGCATCTAATCGATGAATCTTTAAATGATTGGTTTTATGGGTGGCCGAATAACGAATCACCATTAGTGGCTTGAACTTAGCTAACGATTCAAGGGTTTTGTCACCTTCCATCTTTTGGGGTTCATCTAAAAATAAGATGGGACGGTTGGCACTGATCACATCAATGGGGCGGCGCGACTGGAAGTCATCTAGCTCTTCGTAAATACGCCGATTGTCTTGGCCAGTCGCATTAAATGCCTGAATCTTGATGACCATTACATTAATGCCACTGTCCGACGAAAAGCTCTCTAATTCATGCAGCTGTTTAGAGTTATAAGTGAAGAAGCGAACCTTCTTACCATAACTGTCAGTAAAATGATCTGCGGTAATTTGCAATGACTTAGTCACGCCTTCACGAATCGCAATACTGGGCACTACAATGATGAACTTACTCCAACCATATTTTTGATTCATCTCGAACATGGTTTTGATGTAGCAGTAGGTTTTACCCGTACCAGTTTCCATTTCGATATCTAAGTGCACGGGTGCGATAGCGCGAGCATTTTTCAAATAGGCCGCTTTAACAGGTTCAATTGTTTTTTTCTTATCGCTCTGCTTCTTATTACTTTGTTGGGTAAATTCAATCAATGATGAGCTTACCGGCAAATTTTGGCGGCTTTGTACTTGCTGTATATTGCGCAGCAACTCAGCCTCATCCAATTTGATATCTGGGTTACGAAAACCTTCATCACTATCGATAGCAAGGCTGGCTTGTTGACCACTTTTACTCCGGTAACTTGGCCCACCTCTATCCAAACGATAATTTAGTGGATTGATTTTTGGCTGACCCTGAAAGCAATCGACCACCGCTTCAACCGCTGCGGTTTGGTAGGTTTGGCTTTTAAATTTAATCTTCATTGATTATGCCCCTATATCGCTTTGATATCGGTGGCCGGAGCCAACTGCTTGAAGATTTGCTCAGCATTGATTTTTACACTGTCGTTATCGTTACCAGTGCCAAAACCATCATCACGGAACACCACTCGTCTTGGCGCATTTGCAGCAAGGGATTTAATCAGCGCCTCATCAATGCCTTTGTCGAAACAGGCGACTAAGTCATCGTCATTTACGAAATAGACCTCTTTGCCTTCGATGGTTTCCTTGCGAATAGGAAGAGATAAATCCACACCCCAGTCCAGCATAACTTGGAATAATAGGTCCTCGTTGCTGCGGTCTGTTTTGATGTGCTCTACTTGATTGAAAAGGTCGTCTTTAGAGATTGTATCAGGCGTGTAGTACACCTCATTCATGTTGCTTGAGTCGATTTTTAGGACGCGGAAGCCGCCGTCTAGCTCTGTGGACTGAGAGTTTTCTTCCTTAATTTTTTTGCCTACTCGACGAATGCGCTCTTTGCTGACTTCTGCAATATTTCTATACCCTGACTTGAATGCTACTGATTTTTCATCACAGATTTCCGGTAACTGAACCTTAATAAACCTCCTTTTCCCGTTATCTTCAGCGTTAAGCTTCATTACCGCGTGAGCAGTTGTTGACGAACCACAGAAAAAATCTAAAACTATTGCATCTCGATCACAATGCATTTCTATTAACTTTTTAACTAAGTACGTTGGCTTAGGGAAGTCAAATGGAGCACGATCATCGAATAAGTGCTTTAGCTCGTTTGCGCCATTCTGATAGTTAACTTCTTTTTCATCAAAGAGTGACTTAGGTTTAGTACCTTTCTTCTCTCCATCTATTGAATTTAGATAATCTTTTGTGAAAACATCCCAGACAACACTACCCTCTCTTTGCACCTTTTTGGTTGTGATCAGATTTTGATCTTTTAGCATCTTTTGTTTCGACCACCTCCATGTGCCGTCTTCGCCTGTTGATGGTTTGATAGGGTGTACTGGCTTGCCTCCATTGTCTTCAAGAGACCACTCACCATCCTCCTTCACATAGATAGGATAAAATAACAGAGGTCGCTGCTCCCTTCTCCATGAGCCACCTCGAAGCCTCAAGCCTAGATACCTGTATGCTCCACGACTATCATTACGATTGTATTCATCCTGCATTTCCTGGGTCAAGGCCAAAGTAAAAGATGAACAAGTTTCCTTTTGTCTTGCATAACACAAAATATATTCATGTTGCTTTGCAGAAAACCCATTAGATTGGCTTCCACGGGGATTGCTTTTGATAACAAAGTCAGCGCAAAAATTGCTATCGCCAAAAGTCTCATCACATAACAGTTTCAAATTAAATACTTCATTACTGTCAATAGAGATAAAAATAGCCCCATCCTGTGATAATAAATTTCGAGCAAGCTTCAATCTCGAATGCATCATGCTCAACCAATCCGAATGAAACCTTCCATTAGAATCTGTATTGGCTACAAGTCGACCTCCATCTTCATCTTTCTGACCTGATTCTTGTAAATATTCGTCAGTCGACTCAGCAAAATTATCCGCATAGATAAAATCCTTGCCAGTGTTATAAGGCGGGTCGATATAGATCATCTTGATCTTACCCAGGTAAGTCTCTTGCAGTAGCTTTAGCGCATCAAGGTTATCCCCTTCAATAAACAGGTTTTCAGTAGTATCAAAATCAACCGACTCTTCACGACAAGGGCGCAAGGTTTTGGCAATCGGTGCATTGGCCGTCAAAAGCGCTTCTTTTTTACCCGGCCAGTTAAGCTGGTAACGCTCTTTAGGCCCTTCAACAATATTTTTAGACAGCTCTTGCTTCAGCAGATCAAAATCTACCCCTATGCTCAACTCGCCGTTATCATCTTGCTTTTCTGTTTTGCAATTAGGAAAGAGCTCTAGCAGTTTATTAATATTGTGTTGGGTGATGTCTGGGCTGTGCATTTTGAGCTTATCCATATGTGTTTTAATCCTTTAAATTTGTTTCCTGGAGGCATTCAGTCAATGCGCTATTGAGGCCTTTGTAGCTGTCGCCCTGTAAGCCAATGGAAAAGTGGCATAGCATGCCTAAATATTCGTACTAATATTGTATTATGAGTTAATTTTTACATAAAATAGCCCGTCATACTATAAACAACCCAGTTTTTAATCAGATGGTTTTTAAAAGGCCCTAAACTTCCAACATAAAGGTGACAGGCCCATCATTGGTAAGGCTCACTTGCATGTCAGCGCCAAACTGGCCTGTGGCCACGGTGATCTTTTCTTTTGCTTGGGCCACAAAGTAATCATACATTTGCTCTCCAAGGGCTGGAGATGCACCATTAGAAAACCCAGGCCTTAGGCCTTTTTTAGTGTCTGCCACTAAGGTGAACTGGCTTACTATGAGTATATTGCCCCCCACTTGTTGCACGTTGTGATTCATTTTGCCGTTTTCATCACTAAAAAATCGATAGTGCAGCACTTTATGTAACAGCTGATCAGCCTTGGCTTGGTCGTCACCTTTATCAACCCCCAACAAAAGCATAATGCCATGGTCTATCTGGCCAACACATTGGCCATCTACTTCTACTTTGGCTTGAGTTACTCGCTGCATTAGGGCTTTCATGATTGATCATCCACGCCATGGTGGCGACTATAGCCATTGATGCTAGGGCTAGACCAGCCTGCTAGCGTTTCTGGGCTTGGCTGATATATTTCTACCTTGAGTGGGTAGCACTTAGACGTATCACTGGAGTGCTCGCTACTACAATCGCCACCCGGGCAGGCTGATAAAGCGCCTAGCAAGTCTATCTCTGCAAACATGGCTAAATGGTCCCCAGGCCTTACGGGGCTGGCTTTCATAAAATATTGGTGGGTATCTTGGGTAAAGCCTGTGCACATGAACACATTAAGCACGTCGTGCACCATAGCTTCTGCGGTGTTAAGAGGCAGCGCAGTGTGGGCCAACATCGCCCGCGTAAGGTTGGAGTGGCAGCAGTGGTGGTATTCGTCCTGCCCTAAGGCCTCATTGGTATAAGGGTCGCAACGGGTGCCAATCACATCATGCACACTGCCCCCAAAGCTATCCCAGCCATACCAATCTAGCGTGTCATCAATCACCGTAGCCATGGGCCTAAGGTAGGGCAGGTTGCTCCATAATCTGTCACCGGTGCTCACATGAGTGCCGTGCAAAGCCCGTGTTTTACCACTAAAAAACCGTTCGTTTAAGTTATCTTTGTGCCATAGGTTTAAGTCTCCTACTTGGGGGCCTTCCACACTCACAATACGAAATACATGGCCCTTTGGCACCACAAAGCTACGGGCATCTCTGGGCGGTATTATAATGCTGTCGACAAGCGTCATGCCTTTTTGTAAATTGCTATAAAACGCCTTGTCATAGGCAGGCAGCGTGTCATTGGGATAACACACCACTGGGGCTATATCTAAGCGCTGCTGAGCGTCTGCTGGTGGGGCATAGTGAGGTGTGTTTTTCATAGCGTGGCCTTTGTGAATATATTAAATTGGCGCAGTTAGCTTTGGCTAGCTACCACCAAGCCAATACCCTGCCATTGCCTATAATAATAAGCAGGCAAGTGACCACATGTAACACCACCCAAAATGTTCTAAATGCGAGGGCTTTTTTTACATCAGTTTGAGCTATAGGTAAAAACTCTGGCTTATCATCGTCATCCATACCAATGGGCATACCCACTGTTCTTGCCCATACTTTTAAAAATCGTCTTTGACCGCTCATAGTTGTAATTTCTGTGGTTAATTTTAAAACATAAGCTATGTTTAGCTTGGTATATGCTCGCAAGTTTACATACACAAGCACTCACATGAAAGACCTGCAACCTTAGGCCTTAAATCTGGCTTTAATTCATCTATTAGATTATACTTATATAAAGAAATCACAGGGACAATAACATGACCGAGAAGAAATCTAACTTAATGGCATTTTTAAGTTATTCACAAAGTGTGCTTGCTGGCCTTATAGGCATTCAGTCCAATGAAAAACGCGAAGAAGACTTTAAGTCTGGCTTAGAGCGCATGATTTATGTGGGTTTAGGCACCTTGGTATTGTTTGTCATTATTGTAGTGTCTGCCGTTAAGATAGCCTTACCAGGCTAAACACCCTGCTATATTTTGCAAACATTCTTAACGCATTGTTTGCATAAAGTTGTCATAGATTTGCTTTGCACAGCTAAGGCATTGGCTCATAGTTTTATCGGCACTATGTTTAAGACCAATTAATGCACCCTGGCCAAGTGTGCTTTCTAAAGCTTGCGCATAAGCAGGGATAGCACCCCAGTTATCCACCGTGTCTGGCTCTATTTCAACATGATATTGCATAGACCAAGCGTTAGTCCCTATTCTCATCGCTTGAATAGCGCACACATCAGATTTAGCTAAAATTACTGCATTGTCTGGCGCTTGCGCTACTCTAACTGAGTGCCATTGCAGGCATTTTTGTTTGTGGGCTGTGCCTGCAAAGAGCGCGTCAGTTTTGCCTTGATCGGTCAATTCAATCTCAAGCACCCCGATTTCTGGAATAGCTTGCGGCCCACAGGTACCCCCTAGCGCATCAGCAAGCAACTGATGCCCAAGACATAAGCCTAAATAGGGCTTCTGTAAATCTTTAACCCAGTGCCTAATGGCGGCCTTTTCAGCCACAAGCCATGGGTTTTCTTCAATATCCCACACGTCCATTGGGCCACCCATCACCCACAGCGCGTCATAATTATCAAAGCTTGGTATTTTATCTCCACGATGCAGATATATTGCATCCCACTGCACACCATCATCCGCTAAAAACTGCCTCAAAGACCCTGGATGTTCACAATCAATGTGTTGAAACACTAGTATGCGCATTACTAAAACTCCTACTTTAAGTTTACTAATCTACCTTTTAATCAGCTACACCAATACTTAGCAGCATGGCGTGTGGCCTTTATAAGATTATCCACAATGCCTGGCTCTTGCTGTGAATGGCCTGCATCTCGCACTATCTTTAATTGGCATTCTTGCCAAGCCTCATGCACTTCAAAAGCCTGCTCAGATGGGCAAATCATGTCGTAGCGCCCATGCACTATAATCCCTGGCAAATGACTAATTTTATACATGTTTTTTAATAGTTGATCTGGTTCAAAGAAGCACTTATTGACAAAATAATGGCACTCAATGCGAGCTAACGCTAGGGCAAAATGGCCATCTGCAAAGCCGCTAACCAGATGTGGATTAGGGTCTAAGGTGGCAATACTAGCTTCCCATGTGGCCCATGCTTTGGCTGCGGCAAAGCGTTTTAGCTCATCTTTGCCACATAACAATTGGTAATATCGATTAACCATTTGCTTAGTGGCTTGCGCATCAGTGCCTAGTAGCGGCTTTTCAAAAACCTTCCAATAGTCTGGAAACATGCGGCTAGCCCCTGAAGCTTCATAGAGCCAATCCACATCTTTTTGGCGGCCTAAAAAAATGCCCCTTAATATAAGCCCCAACACCTGTGATGGGTGGGCCTGAGCATAAGCCAAAGCCAATGTAGAGCCCCAAGAGCCACCAAACAAAAGCCACTTAGATATGCCTAGCTCTAGCCGCAACAGCTCAAAATCACTGATTAAGTGCTGTGTAGTATTGGCCTCCAAGCTGGCATGGGGCAACGAACGCCCAGCACCTCGCTGGTCCATTAGAATAATGTGATAGTCATTGGGATCAAAAAACTGCCTCGACGAAGCGCCACAGCCACCACCTGGCCCACCATGCATCACCGCCACAGGAATACCGTCGGGGTTGCCACACAGCGCTACATAAAGGCTGTGGCCATCAGATACAGGCAAAAAAAACTCTCTGTAAGATTTGAGTTCTGGGTAAAGTTGTTGCATGGTGTTAACTCAATAATAAAAATAGTTGTCAATAATGACCCAATTTACACCTTACTGGTGGCAAGATCAGCCCCAACATCGTAACACCCAAACGCTGCCAACCAAAGCCGACTGTGTAATTGTGGGTGCAGGCTTTACTGGCTTAAGTGCAGCGCTTACTTTAGCGCAAGCTGGCCGTACCGTGGTTGTGCTAGACAGCCAAGCTATCGGTTTTGGAGCCAGCACTCGCAATGGCGGCATGTTGGGCTCTGGCCACAAGGTGTCTGTAGCAGATGCAAAGCAGCATTATGGCAAGGCCATTGCTGATCAATTGCATTGCGAAGCCAATGCCTCCCTAGCCTATACAAAGGGGCTGATTAATGAGCACAATATAGACTGCGACCTGCAAGCATGTGGGCGCTTGCGCACTGCATGGACGCCTACTGATTATACTGCCATGCAAAATGCCAATGCAGATCTACAAACAATACAGACCTTTTCTGCTCGCATGGTAACCCCCGATGAAATGCCTAAGCACATTCAAACGGAGTTATATTTTGGTGGTTTATTGTATCAAGAACATGCCAGTGTGCAGCCCAAAAAATTACATCATGGGCTACTAGAGCTTGCCCTAAACGCAGGCGTGCAAGTGTTTGGTGAGCACTCAGCAAATAGTGTGAAAGCTAAACTAGATGGCTTTTGTGTGAGCACACAAGGTGCGCAGATACATTGCCAACAAGTGCTGATGGCAACCAACGGCTACACACAGCCTAAGGTGTCATGGTTTCTTGCAAAACGGGTGATGCCGGTGCCAAGTTTCATTATTGTCACCCAAGAGTTAGGCAAAGATGTGGTGCAGGCTTTATTGCCAGGTGGCCATTGTATGGTAGAAACCCGACAGCGGTTTTGTTACTACCGTGCCACACCCTGTGGCAAACGCATTATGCTAGGCTCCCGCGCAGCCTTACATGCCATCACACCACAACAAGCGCTACCCACCCTAAAAGCTAAATTAACAGAAATATTTCCTAGCCTAAAGGACACTCCAATCAGCCACTGCTGGACAGGATTTACTGGCTTTAGCTTTAGCAAATTGCCTAGTATAGGGTGCCACAATGGCATTCATCATGCCATGGGCTACAGTGGCAACGGCGTGGCTATGGCGCCTTATTTGGGCCACAAAGCAGCCCTAAAAATGCTCCAGCCTGATCAAACACATTCGGTGTTTGAGCAAACCCCCTTACAAAGCCGCATTTACCATCATGGCTACCCTTGGTACATGATGGCTGCGAGTGCCTGGTATCGCCTTAGCGACTGGCGTGATGATAGACGCAGGCTTAAAGCACTAGGCCAAGACCAAGGTAAATAATTGCTTAGCTTTGCAGCAAACCCACTCCCTAATTCACCCTATGGCGACTATGAATACACCTAGGCCGCACCCAAGCAACCTGTCGCCTGATAAACGTATTATTCTGCACAATATAAGCCTACAATAGTAACAAATGAGTGGTTCTGCTTGGTGAACGGGCAGTTAAATGGGAAGCGTGGACAAGATTACGGCAAACCGGTCTTGAGCCAACACTGCCCCCGCAACGGTTAATCGCTAGGCGATTTAGTCCGATACCAGCCTCTCAACATATAATCAAGAAACCTAATAATGTGCAGCTTTGCACACTAGATTTCACAACAATCGTGCGGTGGGTGCGATGGATATTTTCTATGCTCAAATCAAATTTCCCTTTTACTGCGGTGGTAGGCCAAGCACCTGTTAAGCTGGCTCTAACCCTTTTGGCGATAGATCCTGCCATTGGTGGTGTGCTGGTAAGTGGCCCCCGTGGAAGCGCAAAATCTACCTTAGCTCGCAGCTTAGCAGACCTAAACATTGCCAACCTAAGCAAAATGGTTACCTTACCTTTGGGTGCCAGCGAAGAGATGGTCACAGGCACTATAGACCTACAAAAAGTGCTGGGTGAACAGCAAGTGAATTTTGCACCTGGGCTGTTGAGTAAAGCCCATAATGGCTTGCTCTACGTAGATGAAGTGAACCTGCTGCCAGATGCTCTAGTAGACTTGCTATTAGATGCTGCCGCCAGCGGCGTAAACCACATAGAACGAGACGGTATCAGCCACCAGCATGATGCGCAATTCACCCTAATGGGCACCATGAACCCCGACGAAGGTGAGCTACGCCCGCAGCTTTTAGACCGCTTTGGCTTTGGTGTGGCCCTAGAAAACAATTACACCGCCCTTGAGCGAGTGGAAATTGTGCGCCGCCGTCAAAGCTTTGACGCCAACCCTAGCGCTTTTTTAGCTGCTTATGCAGGCCAACAACAGGCTTTGCGCACCCAGATCCAACACGCCCAAGCCCAGCTTCCCTTAGTGAGTGCTAGTGATGAAATGCGCCTGCAAATTGCTCAGCGCTGTGTGGACGCGGCCGTAGATGGCGTGCGTGGCGATTTGGTGTGGCTACGTGCTGCCCAAGCACATGCAGCCCTGCAACAAGCAAACACTGTAACCATAGAAAACATTGATGCCGTGGAAGAGCTGGTATTAATGCATCGCCGCAACCATGACGCCCCCAGCACGCCTAATTCACCAGACTCGCCTAACCAGCCGCCACCTGCTAGCCCGCCCCCTTTTGAGCGCCCAAACCACAGCAAACCACAAGCAGAGCAAGACTGGGGGCAAATGCCACCCACCACCCAAACCACAGGTCAGATGCGACATATAGCTGAAAGTAACGCCAGCCCAGCCACTCAAACAGCAGCTTCAAGCTCCATGGCAAGTGCGAGCAAAGGCTTACATGGGCAAGGCAATGGCAGGGCCACTAAAGCCTGGTCTAAACGTATTAACTGGTTTTCAAGTTTGATCGCGGGCCGTAATAAAGCCACCGCTATAGATTTACGCTACCGGCGCAAGCGCGGTGCAGACCCAGTAATGCATCTGGTATTACTTGATACTTCGGCATCCACCTTAAACGGTGATGGCCAAAGCCAAGCCAAAGGTTTGGTTGCAGGCATTGCCCAACATGCTTATTTGGCCCGTTCGCAGCTGGTATTGCTAGGCTTTGGTAATGACCAAGTGTCAGAACTATACAGCCAAGGCCGCGCACCTAAAGCCATGGCCCCACTGCTCAACACCCTTGGCGCAGGTGGTGGCACACCACTAAAACAAGCCATTGTGCATGCTAGTGCGTTTGCTGCACGGCTACTTAAGCGTAGCCCTGCCACCCAAATCATCAACACCATTATCACCGATGGCCGTGTGCAACAAGATTTATCTGGCCTTAAGCTAATAGGTGAGAGCGTGTTAGTAGACACTGAGCAAGGCCAAATAAAGCGTGGCCGTGGCCAACAAATAGCACAGCTTTTAAACGCAAAATATCTAACCTTATCCCAAGCGAGACTTGTTTAATGAGTAAAACCCATGAAGAACGTATGGCAGCTAAAAAAGCGGTTATAGATGCTCGCATCGCTAAAGCTACAGAAGAGCGGGGCGTTACTATTTTTTTACGTGGCAACGGCAAGGGTAAAAGCAGCTCTGCCTTTGGCACCATGATGCGCTGCTTGGGCCATGGCAAAAAAGCAGCCGTGGTGCAGTTTGTTAAAGGCCGTGTTGAAACCGGCGAATATAAGTTTTTTAAAGACTATCCAGGCCTAGACTGGCACGTAATGGGCCATGGATTTACTTGGGAAACTCAAGATAAGTCTAACGACATTGCCGCTGCAGAAAAAGCGTGGGCCATTACCTTGGGCCTATTACAAGACCCTAGCATAGACATGCTGGTGCTTGATGAAATGGCCTATGTGTTTAAGTATAACTACTTACCTTTAGAGCCGGTATTAGAAGCCCTAGCCAAGCGCCCACATCACCAAACTGTGATGATTACAGGCCGAGTGATGCCTGAAGCACTGGTAGAATACGCCGACACTATTAGCACCGTAAAAGATGACGGCCATGCCTTTCGCATCGGTGTTAAAGCTCAAGCTGGTATAGAATATTAATGACATCGATCACTTCTGAAACCGCCGTAGCCCATTGCCCCGCATTATTTTTGGCGGCGCCTGCCTCTGGCCAAGGCAAAACCACCATCACCAGCGCCCTAGCTCGCTACCATAGAGACCTAGGCCGCAATGTGAGGGTGTTTAAAATGGGGCCTGATTACCTAGACCCACAGATTTTAGAACAGGCCTCTGGCCAACCTGTCACCCAGCTAGACTTATGGATGGCAGGAGCTGCCTATTGTCGCCATCAGTTTTATCTAGCTGCCCAAACTGCCGACCTTATTTTGGTAGAAGGGGCCATGGGTTTGTTTGATGGCGAGCCTTCAAGCGCAGACCTAGCGTCCACCTTCAACATTCCTGTGGCGTTAGTGATGGATGTAAAGGGCATGGCACAAACCGCAGCCGCAGTGGCACTGGGTTTGGCAAATTTTAGAGACGATGTTGAATTTTATGGCCTAGTTGCCAACAATTGCGGCACCCAGCGTCATGCGCAGCTGATCCGTGATGCCTTAGATGGCCGCATGCCACTACTAGCCAACCTAGCACGCGACCCAGAAGTGTCACTGCCAGAGCGCCACTTGGGCTTGGTGCAAGCCCACGAAGTGCGTGAAGAGCTAGAGCAACGCTTCAACTTAGGTAAAGCATGGCTTGGCCAACAAGCTATTTGTGATTTACCACCTGCCGTGGCTTTTGCTAGCCAAGACATAGCTCCACCAGAAAAGCTTTTGGCTGGCACCAAAATAGGCATTGCCCGTGATGCCGCCTTTAGCTTTATTTACAGCGCCAACACCCGCTTGCTAGAAGCCATGGGGGCCAAGCTAAGCTATTTTTCACCCATAAGTGATGCTCATTTACCTGAAGTAGACGCATTGTGGTTTGCAGGCGGCTACCCAGAGCTACACGCCAAAAAATTGTCTACAAATAGCAGCATGTTAGAAGACATTCGCCAATTTAACGCCCAAAGTAAGCCTATTTTGGCAGAATGTGGCGGCTTTTTATATTGCCTAGAAGACTTAACCGACCTAGATGAAAACACCCATACCATGGCTGGCATTTTAGAAGGCCAAGGCACCATGCGCGGCAAGCGTGGCTGCCAAGGCATGCAAGCAGCCATGCTGCCAGAAGGCGAAGTGCGCGCCCATGCTCACCACCGCTCGCGTAGCCAAAACACGCCAGCACCCATTGCCCATGGCAAGCGCCAGCGTCACCCAGCACCTGGTGAGTCTATTTATCGCCAGCAAGGCTTAACTGCTAGTTACTTACACTTGTTCTTTCCTTCTAATCCAGAAGCAGTGGCGCAGCTGTTTACCAAGCCCTTGCCAGCCAACCCACTAGCACAGACGCCGGGGTAATTTAGCTTATGTGGCCCGAATCTAGCGAACAAAAACAGCCCCTGCGCACCGGTTTAACTACCGGCACTTGCGCTACGGCCTGTTGTTTGGCTGTGGGTCACTTGTTGCTTGGTAAGGTAGAGAAAACCAGTGTTAGCGTCACCCTGCCCGTTAAAAGGCCTAACGCCACAGAAGCCAATCAAACAGCTGGCAAGCAAGTGGATCTAACCCTGACATTGTTAGAGATGCGAAGCAGCACTAGCGCCTACGCACAAACCACTAAAGATGCAGGCGATGATCCAGATGCCACTCACGGCGCTACTGTTTGGGTGTCTGTAAGCCTTAGTAAGCGACAAGGCATTCGTTTTATTGCAGGCGAAGGCGTGGGCACTGTCACCCGCTCTGGCTTGGTGATAGAGGTGGGCCAAGCCGCCATCAACCCTGTGCCTAGGCAAATGATGACTGATCACCTCACCCGCCTTGGTGCGTTTTACCAATACACCGGTGGTTTTGAAGTGACCGTAGGCGTGGTCAACGGCGAAGAAATCGCTAAAAAAACCATGAATGGCCGCCTAGGCATTTTGGGTGGCTTGTCTATTTTGGGCACTACAGGCATTGTGCGCCCCTACTCTTGCAGTGCGTGGATTGCATCCATTCATCAAGGCCTAGATGTAGCTGCATCAAACAATTATGCCCATGTAGCAGCCTCCACCGGCAATGCCAGTGAAGCCTTTATTAGTGAGCATTATGGGCTCCATGACATGCAGCTTATCGAAATGGGAGACTTTGCAGGTGCAGTGCTGAAACACCTAAAAAAGGCGCCTGTTAAACGCGTGACTATTTGCGGCGGCTTTGGAAAAATAAGCAAGCTTGCCGATGGCCATTTAGATTTGCATAGCAGCCGTTCATCTATCAACTTAGCCAAGCTTTCAGACGTGGCCCGCACACTAGGCGCAGATGAAGCTTTGGCCACATCCATAGCAGCCTGCAATACCAGCCTAGAAGCATTAGGCCTATGCCAAAAGCAAGGCATAGATTTAGCCGATGCGGTGTGCCAAAACGCCCTAAGCTTTGCCCAAACCACAGTGCCAAGCTCTGTGCAGCTGGAAGTGTTTGCAGTAAACAGGCAAGGCAAACTATTGGCTAGCGCGTTTAGTGAAGAGACGGTGCTGTGAAACTATTGATTTTAGGTGGCACAGCCGATGCGCGCCATTTGGCCACTCACATGCACCAAGCCCAGCCTGAGCTAGAGCTAGTGTATAGCGTAGCAGGCCTAGTGCGCCAGCCCCAAGTGCCAGCCAAAGTAGTGAGTGGCGGCTTCACCCAGTTTGGTGGCCTAGCCACCTACTGCAAAGCCCAAAATATTGATGCCATTGTGAATGCCACACATCCATTTAGCACCACCATGGGCCAACATGCACTACAGGCATGTAATGAGCTTAGCATCCACTACTGGCGTTTTTTACGGCCTACATGGCAGCAAAAAGCAGGCGATGACTGGCGCTTATTTAACACCCGCGCACAGCTTTTAAGTGCACTTTCTGGCTATCAGCGCACCTTGCTCACACTAGGCCAAGTAAGCGCAAAAGAGCTGGCTTTATTAGATGCAGACCAACAAGTTTGGCTGCGCACTGCCGTAGCACCTGCTCATAGTTTACCCTGTCAGGTCAGCTGGATAAAAGCCATAGGCCCATTTGATGAAGCTTGCGAGCTTGCGTTGTTGAAGCAGCATCACATTCAAGTAATCGCTAGCAAAAACAGCGGTGGCAGCGCTACAGAAGCCAAACTTTGCGCTGCACGCACCCTAAAGGTGCCGGTATTTATGTTACAGCGCCCAGAGGTTACAGGCCCTGTAATAGAAGATTTTGATGCATTGATACACCAACTACAGGCATGGGCAAACACGCCTGTAGCACTGAAAGAAACTCACCATGGCCACAGCCATAACCACTAGGTTTTTTTGATATGAGCTTTGTATACCAGCCAAACCCACACGCTATTGAGCAAGATAGCTTTCGCCAAATTCGACAGCTAACAGATTTATCAGGCCTAAGTGAAGATGCCCAACAAGTGGTAATGCGGGTGGTGCACAGTGTAGGCGACCCAAGCGTAGCGCAGCAAATGCGCATCAGTGACAATGCCTGCGCTGCAGGCTGTGCTGCCCTGGCCGCCCAAAACGCCATTTTTTGTGATGTAGAGATGGTAAAGCAAGGCATTACCAAGCGCATGATTCAAAACCCACCACTGTGCTACCTAAACCATGAAGACACCGCAGCTATGGCTAAAGAGCGTGGCGAAACCCGCTCTATGGCAGCATTAGAGCTGTGGGGTGATCAGCTAAAAGACAGCGTAGTGGTAATAGGCAATGCCCCCACTGCCTTGTTTCGCTTACTAGAAATGATCAAAGCAGGTGCACCAAAGCCTGCCTTGATCGTGGGTATTCCAGTGGGCTTTGTGGGTGCTGCAGAATCTAAGCAAGCCCTTTGGGACATTCACCAAGAGCTAGACATCCAGTGCATTACCTTGCTAGGCCGCCAAGGCGGCAGCGCCGCTGCATCCTCGGTAGTGAATGCCTTGCTGCGCTGCAACATAGGCGAACGCTACTAATGCCCAAAATCACCGTGCTTGGCTTAGGCATTTGCCAGCCGCCATTACTCAACCAAAGAGCCCTTAGCGCCTTACTTGCTTGCGACTGCGTGATGGGATCGCCAAGACAGCTAGAGAGCATTGAGCCAAGTGTGGCGCAAAGCTCAGCTTTAGCTCGCCTGCCTTTGCCCAAGCTTAAGCACATAGCCCAAGACATTAAGGGCTTTGAACATGTGGTGATTTTGGCCTCTGGTGATCCGCTTTTATTTGGCATTGGCAAATACTTACAGAGCACATTTGGCCCAGAAACAGGCTATGAAGTGGCATGCATTAGTGGCGTTTCAAGCTTACAAGGGGCTTGCGAACTAACTGGATTATCACTACAAGATGCACAGCTTGTAAGCCTGCATGGCAGGCCATTAGACCAGCTTAACAGACACTTACAGCCCCATCGCAATCTGCTTATTCTTACAGACAAAAACAGCCACCCCCAAGCCATAGCCTGCGCCTTGGTAGCGGCAAACTTGCCACTCTCCATCATGCATGTGTGTCAGCGCCTAGGCTATCATGATCAACATTGTCAGCAGTTTGAAGCAAAAGCCTTAGCGCAATCTACTGCTAGCTTCGACCCCCTTCACGTCACGGTAGTGCGCACCTTAGGCGAAGGCAATCTAATGCCTAGCTTTCCAGGCATACCCGATGCTCACTTTGTGACAGATGGCGAATCTGGCAAAGGCCTACTCACCAAACGTGAAGTGAGGCTAAACATCCTAAGCTTATTGGCCCCCTCACCCAAAGATATCGCCTGGGACATAGGCGCAGGCTGTGGCGGTGTTGCTATTGAATGGGCGCTTTGGAATCCTTTAGGCTGCGTCTATGGCATTGAACATCACAGCCAACGCCTAGCCTGCCTAAAAGCCAATATGGAAGCCTTTGGAGTGAGCGCCAACTTACTCATAAGCCAAGGCACAGCGCCACATTGCCTTATAGAACTACCACACCCAAACAAGGTGTTTATTGGCGGTAGTGGTGGCAATCTTAGCGCCATATTGCAGCTAGCTTGGCAGCGCCTCAAGCCTGGTGGGCGTCTTGTAGCAAGTGCAGTGACCGAGCAAAGCAAGGCCACACTTCGAGACTTCACCCTGCTTATTGGCCAAGCACCCCAGGATTATTTACAGGTGGCTATTAGCCGCCACGACACCATTGCAGGGCAAGATATATTGCGCCCAGCCCTACCCATCATCCTAATGAGCTGGCATAAAGCCTTAGAGACTTCGCTATGAGACACGCAACTAATGCATAATTTTAAAGCCCAATCAGGTGTGTTTTACGGTGTAGGTGTAGGCCCTGGAGATCCATTGTTGATCACCTTAAAGGCGCATTACCTTATCCAAAGTGCCGATGTGATTTGTTATTTGTCTAATCCCTCAGGCACATCTCAAGCCCGTGACATCGCCAGCCACAGCATTGCTAGCCGCAGCACACCTGCTGAAGAAGTGGCTATTCCTATGCCCATGAGCACAGACCGGACAGCTGCAAACACCGCCTACGATTTGGGCGCTCAGCAAATTACCCAGTGCATAAAACAAAGCAAGTCTGTGGTATTTTTGTGTGAAGGCGACCCGCTGTTTTTTGGCTCATTTAGCTATCTGCTAGAGCGCTTAAGTGATGCCCATCCATGCCTTGTAGTGCCTGGCATTTCCTCTGTAAATGGCGCTGCATCTGCTTTGCAACAACCACTAACACTGCTACAAGAATCATTTGTAGTAATGAGTGGTCGCCATAGCGATGCACAGCTTACCCAAGCCCTGCTAAGCCACGACAGCGTGGTGATTATGAAGGCTGGCCGTGCTAGGCCACGCATTCTTGCGGCGCTAGACAAAACTAATCGCACCGCAGATGCCAACTACCTAGCCTACATAGGCCGTGAAAACGAAGAGATTTTAACCAACGTGTCTACCTTAGCCAACGAAGCTGGCCCCTACTTTTCATTGTTTGTGATACTAAAGCAGGAGCGCGAGTCGTGATTCGCATTTTTGCGTTAACCAATGCCGGTGCAGCCTTAGGCAAGCATATAAAAGAGCTATTGTTGGCCCAAGACCCACACACACCTGTCACCTTTGAGCTAAAACCTGAGCCATTTGCAGAAACAGTGCAAAGCGCTTTTACCAATGGGCAGCGGCTCATACTGATCTGTGCCACAGGCATTGCCGTGCGCACCTTGGCACCAGTGTTAGTAGATAAATACCGCGACCCTGCAGTGCTGGTGCTAGATGAAGAAGGCGAGTTTGTTATCCCACTTTTGTCTGGCCACGAAGGCGGCGCAAACGAATGGGGCCGCCAAGTGAGCGACCTGCTCAATGCCCAGCTGGCCAAAACCACCGCACAGCCTTATTTGCAGCCTGTGTATACCGTAGGCATGGGCTGCGAGCGTGGCTGCACTCAAGAGCACTTGGCTGAATTTTTACATGAGTGCCTCGCAAAACAAGGCCTTAGGGTTAGCGACATTGTTAGCATTAACAGCATCGACATAAAGGCCGACGAACAAGGCCTAATAGAGCTAGCCCAAAGCCTAGGTAAAAGCTTTCAAACCTATTCGGCACAGCTACTAGCCAGCGTAAATGACCAGCTAGTAAACCCATCACAGTATGTTTATGACACTGTAGGGGTTTATGGCGTAGCCGAATCTGCCGCCCTTTGGTCTGCGCAGCAAGCCACTGGTAACCAAGCAGAGCTTTTGCAAGCCAAGCTAAAAACACCCAAAGCCACTTGCGCCATTGCTAGGGCTTTCCCCCCTGGCACAGGCTCAATTGGTGGACACGATTAATCCTAATTAATTTAAATTAATACTAAACAGCACGAGATCAACATGAGCAAATTATTTATCGTCAGCACCGGCCCAGGTGACGCACAGCTAGTAGCACCACGCGCCCATAGTGCCATTGCTGCCAGTTCAGACTTAGTGGCATATGGCCTATACCTAGACATTTTAGGTAACGTATGTGACGGCAAACAACACCACGACCTACCCCTAGGTGAAGAGATAGGCCGCGCACGCTTGGCACTAAACTTAGCCGCCAGTGGCAAAACCACCTCACTTATCTCTAGTGGCGACATTGGCATTTATGCCATGGCCACCTTGGTGTTTGAGCTGCTAGATATGCAGCTAGAAGGCAAAGAAAACCACCCAGAATGGCTGGACGTAGAGCTAGAAGTGATCCCTGGCATTTCTGCCATGCAAGCAGGCGCAAGCCGTGTGGGTGCCATGCTAGGCCACGACTTTTGCACCATTTCATTGTCAGATTTGCTAACGCCATGGGAAACCATCCTTAAGCGTATTGAAAAAGCAGGCGAAGGTGATTTTGTAGTGTCTTTTTACAATCCCGTCTCTAAAAAGCGTGATTGGCAGCTTAACAAAGCTCGCGACATATTATTGCAGCACCGCCCAGCTTCTACACCAGTATTAATCGGTCGCCAGCTTACCCGCCCAGAAGAGCAAGTAAACATCATTCGTTTGGATCAACTAGATGCCAAAGACGTAGACATGTTTACCTTGGTCTCTGTAGGCAACAGCGAATCTAGGCACATTGTAAATGGCACCAAAGAGTGGGTTTATACCCCTCGCGGCTATAAAAAGAAGCTTTAACTACCCACTTGGCACAACACAGGACAAAATCATGACTGTATATTTTATTGGCTCAGGCCCAGGTGATCCAGAGCTAATGACCATCAAAGGTCAGCGCTTATTAGATGCCGCACCCGTAGTGCTTTTTGCAGGGTCTTTGATCCCAGATGAAAACATGGAAACAGCCCGTTCGCGCGGCGCTCTTGTCATAGACACTGCCGCCCTAGCACTGGATGCACAGGTAGTGCTAATGGCCGATGCACACGCCAAAGGCCAGCATGTGGCTCGCGTACACTCTGGCGACCCTTCATTATATGGTGCTATTGGCGAGCAAATACGCCGCCTAGAAGAGCTGGATATAGATTACGAAATCATCCCAGGTGTCACCGCCTATGCTGCTTCCGCCGCATGGCTTGGCAAAGAGCTTACTCTGTCTGGCATTTCACAAACAGTGATCCTAACCCGCTACGAAGGCAAAACACCCTTCCCAGAGCGTGAGCGCTTGCCAGCACTAGCAGCCACAGGCGCGACCTTAGCCATACACTTGGGCATCATTCGCATACACAAAATAGTGGAAGACCTCATCCCTCACTACGGTGAAGACTGCCCAGTGGCTGTGTGTTATCGCACCAGCTGGCCAGACCAAGACAAGGTAACAGGCACCCTAGGTGACATAGTAGCCAAAGTGCGCGCCAAGAAATTTACCCGCACTGCATTGATCCTAGTGGGCCACGTATTAGATGCCGAAAACTTTGATGACTCATACCTATATGATGAAAACAAAGCCCACATCTACCGTAAAAAAGACCACAACAAAAAGGTGGGCTAAACCCTTATAGGGTGGCTTATGGCACCACCCTTGCCACCTGAGTATTACCTAAAGGATACACACATGTTTTCAGACCCCATTTTTAGCCTGATTATTAACATAGTAACGCTAATTTTAGGCATCACTTTTGTGATACAAGGCCTAAAGCTTAGAAACACGCCGGTGAGCATCCCCGAAGGCGCCAAAAAGCCACGGGTAAGCAAAAGCACTAGCTTGTTAATCTGTGGAAACTTGGTGTTTTTAGCTGGGTTATACAAGCTAACTGGGCCACTTTTATAGGCGCTATAGCAAATCATTTAAGGCTATTTAGCCCCTT